>Ga0114960_10000902_pt1 | contig 24482 bp, 19 predicted proteins | sample C_130625_MF_Meta_FD_92637 | JGI IMG/M metagenome (GOLD analysis project Ga0114960, IMG submission 92637) | Freshwater microbial communities from Lake Croche, Canada to study carbon cycling - C_130625_MF_MetaG | ecosystem: Environmental > Aquatic > Freshwater > Lake | place: Lake Croche, Canada... | reverse complement strand
TTTTTTTTATCAAACATTTTTTCAAATGTAGTAAAATAACACCAATCTTTATTTTGACAATAAAAATTATAAAGCTCTGTATTCATTTTATGTAGACTATGTATCGCATTTTTATCTTTTTTATGCCAGCTACTTTGTGACTGAGTTGCAATATTCTCTCTAATTTGTATAATTACCTTTGTTTGTGGAAATAATTGTTTAAATATTTTTAATAATTTTACCTTGTTATTATCATAACGAATCTCTTTAAAACCCCATAGTTGTGTATTTGAATCTTTCTTAAACATGGCAACTATGAGATCGCGTATTTTCTCTTCCATTTCTGGTATTTTATATGAATTGTACCAAGCAGGCTTCACATTTTTAGTAATAATTTCTTCGTAAGGGGCAGGATTATAATGACCTGGTACATAATCACTAGAAGTAGCATGCAATTTTATATAAAAATCTAGCAAACTATTTATAGCACCATAATTTTCGCCACATATATTACTATTTGGAATAGTATTAATAATACGTTGCAAAGTGGTAGATCCTGAACGACCTGTTGCACATATTAACACTATTTTATCTGTCATATTTATAAATTATAAATTATAAATTATAAATTATAAATAAATGTATAATAATTTTTTTTTATTTCTGACTATGAAAAAATTACCTAAAGAAGTTTAATTGACTTGTTCATAAAGCGTAGTACCTGCATTATAATGTAACAAATTAATCATAGAACTTTGTCCAGTATAATTTAAAGTCAATTTTGAAGCATTTGTATTTATAACATATTTATTAGTAATTGTAGTTTTAGCTATACTATTGAGTATAGTATTTCCTGATTCATAGAAATTTCCTGCTGCATATAAATTATTACTTGCATCAAATTTAAGAACATTAATTGTTCCATAATTTAAACCAGTATTATCTGAAACTCCATATCCTATTGTGGACCATGCAGTTCCATTCCATCTAGCTATACTATTGTATATAGTACTTCCTGAATATTTAAAACCACCTCCTGCATATAAATTATTACTTGTATCTAAGGCTAGAGAATAGATTTGTCCAGGACTACCACCAGCATCTGTAAATCCACTTCCTAATGCGGACCATGCAGTTCCATTCCATTTAGCTATACTATTGCATATAGTAGTTCCTGATTTTTTAAAATTTCCTCCTGCATATAAGTTATTACTTGTATCTAAGACTAGAGAATATATATATCCTAAAATACCAAAAGAATCTGTAAAGCCATCGCCTAATGCAGACCATGCAGTTCCATTCCATTTAGCTATACTATTTAATATAGTAGTTCTTGATTTTTTAAAATTTCCTGCTGCATATAAATTATTACTTGTATCAAATTTAAGATATTTAACTTCTCCTGGATACAAACCACTATTATCTGTAAGTCCATCTGCTAATGAGGACCATGCAGTTCCATTCCATTTAGCTATACTATCGCATGTAGTAGCTCCTGAAGTAGCAAAATTTCCTCCTGCATATAAGTTATTACTTGTATCAAATACTAAAAAATTTACATTCGATTGATAACCGCCACTAATTGTAAGTCCATCTCCTAATGCGGACCATGCAGTTCCATCCCATTTAGCTATACTATTGCATATAGTACTTCCTGAATATATATAATTTCCTGCTGCATATAAATTATTACTTGTATCAAAGGCTATATATTTAATATTTCCAGGATTATTACCAGCAGCATCATTACTAAGACCATCTCCTAATGCGGACCATGCAGTTCCATTCCATTTAGCTACACTAGTGCATTTAGTACTTCCTGAATAGAAAAAATTTCCTACTGCATATAAGTTATTACTTGTATCAAAGGCTATATAATTAATTGTTCCAGGATTACCACCACTATCTGTAAATCCATCTCCTAATGCGGACCATGCAGTTCCATTCCATTTAGCTATACTATTGCATATAGTACTTCCTGATTTATAAAAAATTCCTCCTGCATATAAATTATTACTTGTATCTAAGACTATAGAATTGATTGTTCCAGGATTATTATCAGTACCAAGTATTCCTGAAGACAAATCCAACAATGGACTTGTTATTTGATTACTTTGTATATTATAAAAATAAGGACTAGTAATAGAAGCTGGTGCTGTTAATGTAAAAGCATTTAATTCAGAAATAGTATTAAAATAATTATAAAGAGATGCATTTTGAAGATTAACGGATGAACCACTAGAAGATCCGGTAGGACCAGCTAATCCTTGGGAACCAGTAGGTCCTTGAGATCCAGGTAGTCCTTGAGTACCAGTAGGACCAGCTAGTCCTTGAGATCCAGTAGTACCTTTGGATCCAGTAGGACCAGCTAAACCTTGGGATCCAGGAGTGCCTTGAGATCCAGTAGGACCAGCTAGACCTTGATTACCAGGTAGTCCTTGAGATCCAGTAGGACCAGCTGGACCTGTATAACCGGTTAAACCACTTGGACTACCTGCTGGACCTGTAGGTCCTTTACAACTTCTTCCAGTAGATCCAGTTGGTCCAATAGTGCCGTTATTTCCTGTATCTCCCTTAGGACCTATTGATGCTGGACCAACTGGACCTTGTGGGCCTATAGGTCCTTGGCCTTGCAAGTTGCAGCAACGTTGAGCACCTAAATATTGACTATAATTTGTATAATGTCTCGACATTTATATATATTAATAATAATATATTATTAATAAATATTATTATAATCCTTTATATTGTAATGAAACTTTTTTTATAATAAGATACGCATTCAACAAAATTATAATTTTTAACATTATATATTTTTAACATTGCAAATGGAATATCTTGATTTAATAAAATATTTCTATTATAATTTATATTTATTTCATTATTATATATTGGTAAAATAGTTGCCATTGAATTATCATTCGATTGTATATCGAATAATTCTATTAAAATGAATGCTGATTGATTATTGGTTAAATTACTTTTAATATTTCTTAATTCATCGCCATTTTTAAAGTTAATTGTATAATATGTAATTGGGTTTATTTGTTCTGGAATTGTAATTATATTATCTAATAAAATAAGGTGGATTGATGTTTCTGAAATATTACTTGGACCCGGTGGACCTTGTAGTCCTTGTGGTCCTGTATCACCTTGTGCTCCATCTACACCATCTAAATTTATAAAATAAAAACATGGTTTTATATTAAACTCACCATTTATATTAGTAATATCTTTAATTACAATTTCTCCTGTTCTTTTACTATAAAATTGAATTGTACCTTCAAATGTATTTAACTCTGAGTTAATATCGTTAGCAACTTCTGCTACAATTACTGAATTACCACTAATATAAGCTAAATCCATTTCTACATTAAAAATTAATATTGCATTTTCAGTTGGATTTAAACATATTTCATTTTTAGTTTTTGTACAAAAACGATCTCCTGCTAAACCAGCCGGACCTTCTATTCCATTTATACCCGGTTCACCTTGAATGCCTTGAATACCTTGATCTCCTTGAATACCTTGAATACCTTGATCTCCCTTGTCTCCTTGATCTCCCTTGTCTCCCTTATCTCCTTGATCTCCCTTGTCTCCCTTATCTCCTTGATCTCCCTTGTCTCCTTTATTACCTTGAATGCCTTGATCTCCCTTGTCACCTTGAATACCTTGATCTCCTTTAATACCTTGAATGCCTTGAATACCTTGAATGCCTTGAATGCCTTGAATGCCTTGAATGCCTTGATCTCCTTGATCACCCTTGTCTCCTTGAATGCCTTGATCTCCCTTGTCACCTTGAATACCTTGAATGTCTTGATCACTCTTGTTAACTTGAATATCTTGAATGTCTTGATCACTCTTGTTGATTTGAATACCTTTGTTAACTTGAATACCTTTGTTAACTTTTATATAATTAATTGGGCGTATATATTTTTTATTTAAAGAAAATAAATAATGAACTCTTTCCATTATATTAAATTAATATATAAAAAAATAATTTGAATAATATAACGAATTTTGATAATGTCTAAAATAAATTAATTGTTAATTATTAATTATTAATAATAATCTCTCTTTGTCTACATTGTCATAATCAAATAAATATGTATTACACCATGAAGTGTTTATATTTGTAGGAGATACATACAATTGTTGTTTTTTACAATTTTTACCCAGAAAACCTTTTTCTATCAATACAGATTCAGGTATGACATAAAAAATATTATTTTTGCAATGTAGCCAATATAAATCATTATCACCCTCTTCATAACTTTTTGTTTGACATTGTCCATTGATTCTGCAGTCATATTTTTTTAAATTAAAAATAAACATATTTGGATTATTTTTTTTACAATAACTACCTACTTTTTCTTGTACTTTTTTATTTCCTATCTTAAAATCATATACTAATCCTTCGATATCATGATTTGTAAAATCTATAAAGTCAATCTTATTTTCTCTTAAATTGCGAAATTCTTGTTCTTGTTGTTGATGTTTACTTATAGGAATATTTATGATATTATATTCAAATAATGATAATGTATTATAAAATATATCTATTGATTCAAATAAATTTGCATTATTTACTTCATATTTGTTATATTTTGATTTTTTAGCTATTCCAATTGTTTTTAGTCCTTTAACCTCTTCATATGGAATTAACCAAATCTTTTTATCTTCTTGACAAATACATAATATTAAACAATCTTCATAACTACTATTATTTAATCTAAAGTAATATTGTTCTCTTTCAGTTTTTATGTTTGTTGTTTTAACTTGAATACTTAACCATTTATCTGCTTCACAACTTTTTGGTTTTATTGCTATATCAGCTTTACACCCGTCGAATGTTTTTTTAATATCGTATATTTGATTAACTAAACTAGTAAAATATTGAATTCCAGAATATTCTTGTTTCAAACCACCATTAAAGTTATTTTCAGAATAAAGTTGTTGCAATTTAATTCCAGTATTTTTATTCACACAAGAAGGACATTGAATACCTTGATTTAGACCATTAAAATTTTTCCAACATACATTATTTTCATGACCACAACTTGCGATATATTTTAATTTTTGTGTGTTATTTTTATAATAATTTAAAAATTCATCTTTTGTATAACATAGTTTACAATTTTTACTTTCAAAATATTCATATGTTTTTTCATAAGTAAGCAAATCTAATGCACAACTTTTACACTTTATACCATTTCCTTTCAAAAATAATTTTAAACTTACAATATTATTATGACCACATGTTGCTGTATAATTTAACTTTTCTAACTGGTTTATGTATGTAGTTGTTTGCAATAGACAACCTTTTTTTTCAAAAATTTGTTGCACTTGATTATAAGTATATCTAATAGGCATAGTTATATTGTTCCTTTATCTTTAAGTAGTTTATCTATATAATATATTATATGGATAAATTTTGACTGCATATTTTTAAACATTTATGATGACGGCAGCTGTGCTAAGCAGAGTTTTATCGACCCCAAACTGGCAACATCATACTTAACAACTAACGGCAAATCATTTTCCAGATAGACTTCAATTTGCTGACACAAGTTTGTACATTTAATAAAATAACCTAAATTTTTAAGAGAAAATTCCCCTTGAATTACCTTGGAAGAATCTTGTTTCAAAATAAAGCCCATACCATCTGACTCGGCACGATGAATTTCAGCAGATGCGAATTGTCCAGAGCATTTAAAGATAAGCTCGTTACCAACCGACTTAATTTCTAATTTATCAGAAATACAAGATAAGTCGCGAATAATCTTCTGAAAATCAGCTGATGGTAAATTAATAATAGAAGAAAACTTTACATCTGGATATTGCAGTTCTTCTGGTTCTGGTTCAATTAATCTCAACTTTTGTGTTTTACATTGCTTAATCTCTCCATTTTCGAATTTTAAAGCCAAGTGAGAAACAATTCCATCTACATAATCGGAATTTTCAATATAAATAGTCAATGTATCATCATTATCGATCGAGTTAATCAACTTGAAAAGATGAAACATATTTACACCAATAATAATTTTCTCTTTTTTGCATTCATAAAATTCGAAATTTTGTGCTGCTAAATGAAGATGAGCCAAAATAGTATGAGACTTGTCCATATTAATAATACGAATCCCATCTGCCTCAAAAGTAATATTGGTCTCTAAAAGGATATCTTTAAGTGCCGTCATAAGTGTTCTAAAGGGTGCAATTTGCACAGTCTTAATGGTTAAAACATTTCCATCAGTAGGTGTTGATACTTGGTTTTTATTTGAAAATGAAGTCATTATATACTATTTTGTATTTAGGAATCTTTAAATACTTATGTTTAAAAATTATTTATCGTATTTTAACGCATATAATTAAAAAATGTAATTATTTAATTATATTAGAATTTAACTTTTGCTACCTTTCTTGTACCATGTCCGTATTTTTTTCTAGCTATTTTTGCTAGACGAAGTGCTTTTGACCCAGGTCTACAACCTTTTTCTAAAATACTATAGTCTACTGCCGCGGCTTTGCCAGAAGTAATAGAACTTGCCAAACGTGCTAGTCCCCAAGATTGTGCACTTTGATTTGGTCTTGAACCTGAAGAAAAATAAGCGCCTTCACCTTTCCTAATAATTTGTGCTAATGCTTCTTTGGAACATCCTGTAGCTTTTGCTAGATTGGTACTTGCGTCTATTTTTTCAATATGGTATATTTTTTCAGCTAATGTAATATGTGGTGATTTTTTTACAACAAATGAAGACATTTTACGTCTAGTATAAAATTGTCCTTTTTTGTATAGTCTTCTAGATTTCAACAATTCTCTATATTGACTTTTTTTATCTTTTTTTGTTAGCACTTTTGGCACATATCTTTGATTTATTTTCATTATATAAATATAAATATATAATTTCAATTTAAATATATTTATCAAATACTAATTTAAAGACATTAATTGAAAAAAATAAAAGAATGTCCGATATTGAAACAAATTGCATCAACACAATATCAGGGTTATTATCAAAATATAAAGACAATGAATATATGATTCAAAGAATTAAAAACCATATTATTACTTATTTACCAAATACACTCGAGAATGAGTTAAAAAATCACGAAGAACGAATTAATCGTAATACTTATTTAACAAATGAACAACAATTATTTATACAAGTGTTTCTAAGTAAAAATAAATACTTTTATTTACCTAATAATAACTTATTTTACGAGTATGATGGACAAAAATACTTGATAATAAAAGAAGATGATATTATACATAAATTACTCTCTTCTATTTCTAAAGAAAGAATATTATTAGATTGGAAGCATAAGACAAAAACAAACATTATAAAACAAATAAAAGAGAGAAATCTTTTTAGTTCTATTCCTGAAACAGATACCATACAAAATGTACTAAATGTTTTATATCCAGCATTTTTCTCATCTAAAAATGCTGCAAAATATTTTCTTGCTATTATTGGTGACAATATTCTTAAAAAGAATCAAAATCTTATTTTTCTAGTTACTCAACAAACAAAACAATTTTTAAATGAAATAGATAACGTTGCTTTGTCGTCTATTTGTAATAATAATACTGCTCATAATTTTATGACAAAGTACCATGAAAATCATTCATATGAAAATTGTAGATTAATTAAAATAAACGATAATTTTTCCAATGAGGTTTGGAGAGAATTACTCAAAAAAATAGGTCTTGACTTGCTTTGTGTAGCTGCTCATTATTCAAAACGTTATGAAAATTCGGATACATTTATTGAAAATAAATCTGATGAAGATTTAAATAGCTATACTTATTATTTAAAAAATACAACACAAAATGCAATTGTTGATGATTTTTGTAATAAATATATGATATCTACAACTACAATAGATTGTAAAATTGAATGGAAAAATTTGCATTTTGTTTGGAAGCAATTTCTCTCTAATGGTAATTTACCAAATGTTATTTATTCAAACTCTTTAAAACAATTATTAAAGGAGCGTTATGAATATAATGAAGAAACTGATTCGTTTATAGGTATTACTAGTAAATATTTACCATTATATAGTGATTTTATAAAGTTTTGGGAAAATACAATCCAACAAGATGTTACTTATTCCGATTTTGATATTAATATGTCATTATTTTATAACGAAATAGAAGTTGATGAATTGTCTTCTCTCTTTAAAGTTTGGGCAAAAGAACAAATTACCGAACCATTGTTAACAAATGGAACTATTAGTGAAGAAAATATTGTAAAAATTCTAAAACACTTCTTTCCTACTATTGAAATTATTGAAGATAAATATGTCTTGAATGTTGCTAGTAAAATGTGGGATAAAATTAAAGATATACAAGATTCATTTGAATTTATTAAAGAACATATTAAAAATGAATATAAATTAGCTCTAATATCATTTGATGATGCTTATAATTATTATTATAAATTTTGTAATATAAATTTTTTGAAAAATATTGTCAGTAAACGCTATTTTGAAAAGTATTTGTATTATAAATTAGCTGATCATATTGTTTATGAAAAATTTATCGAAACAAAATGGTTTAATAATATAGTGTAGGTTTAGTAATAATTTTGTTACATAATTGGTAACATAATTATTTTTATTTATTTTGTATTTATTATATTTAAGCTGCATTTCCGGCTTCAAACTGAACTGCAGGACCCGAGGTTCCTACACCTTGTCCAGAATATGAAGATGGAGACAAAGACATTAAACTCTTTCCACCTCTCATTTTGCGAGACTTTTTAGAATCACTCTTCTTGAAAAGCTTAAATTGTCCCTTCTTGGCAATATATCCGGCCTTGACAAGTCTGTTTTCCTTCTTTGCTCTTTTAGAAGCCTTTACTGATACGATACGACCATGTTTATTATATTTCAATTGTTTTTTGGTTAGACCACCCTTGGTATGGCGAGCAGTTCCATTCATAACTTGTGTACGAGATCCAACAGCATTTTCGTGAGTCATTATATATTAATAAGAGAAAATTATTTTTTCTAAATTTGATAAAGAGAGAAACGCAATATATATTTTGACAAACAAATAATCTTATCAAAATTTATTAACAATTTATGAAACAATTAATTAAATCTATTTACTGGAGGAGAACCACTACCACCTGGCATACCTGCAGACCTTCCTAAATAATTGATATTTAATGGTTGTCCTAAATAAAAATTACCAAAATGTGTAGTCCCACCTTTTGTATGTTTTACAATTTGTGAAACTCTTATATTATTAGAAACTCTTGATGAAGGTGAATCAGCACCTAATTCATTTTTGTCATACTTATCAGCTGTACATGCTATACAATTTAATTGTTCTGAGTTAGGAAATGCAGCATTATAAGCTGCGATATAATTAATTAATCTTGCGGTATTTGCTTTTTTACCAGGCGTAAAATGTTTTTGAGGCATAATAACAATTATATTTATTTTATTTTATAAAAAAATGAAATAAAAAATAGAATTAAATAGATTTGTAAATATTATACTATGACAGAAGACAATACTTTATCTAAAAAATACCAGAAGAAGTCAGCTATTCAACATATTTTGGATGCACCAGACACCTATGTAGGGTCTATTGAAAAAATTGAATCCTTACAATATATTCTAAATGAAACTGGAGATAAAATTATAGAAAAAAATATTGAATATATACCTGGACTCTTTAAGTTGTTTGATGAAGGTATTGTTAATTGTCGTGATCATGTTGTACGAATGCTGCAAGCTATTTCAACTGGTCAAGCTAATTGTATTCCAGTATCTAATATAGAGATATCTATTAGTGATGATGGCACTATAACTATGTTAAATGATGGTAATGGTATTGATGTTGCAGAGCATCCAGAACATAAAACATGGATACCACAAATGATTTTTGGAGAACTACGAACATCTACAAACTATGATAAGGAAGAAAAAAAAATTGTTGGTGGTAAAAATGGGTTTGGATTTAAACTTGTTCTTATTTGGTCAACATATGGTGCAATTGAAACAATTGACCACGTGCGAGGTCTAAAGTATTGTCAAGAGTTTAAAGATAATTTATCTGAAATTTGCAAACCATCTATAACCAAGTGTAAAAATAAACCATATACAAAGGTTACTTTTAAACCTGATTACGCAAGATTAGGATTAGATGGTTTAACAAAAGACATGATTTCTCTACTGAAAAAAAGGACATACGATATCGCTGCTGCAACAGATAAGGCAATTAAGGTCAAATATAATAGCCAGCTGGTACCTGTCAAAAATTTTCAACAATATATTGATATGTATATTGGAGAAAAAGCAGATGCACCTCGAGTATATGAAGATAGTGGCGCTGAAGGGAGATGGGAATATGCAGTTGCTTTGACACAAAATCATGAATTTACACAAGTATCATTTGTAAATGGTATTCATACTGCAAAAGGTGGTAAGCATGTGGAATATATTTTGAATCAGATTACAAAAAAACTTGGTGACTATATTGAAAAGAAGAAAAAAGTAAAAGTAAATCCAAATAGCATTAAAGAGCAACTGATTTTGTTTTTACGATGTGATATTGAAAATCCAGCATTTGATAGTCAAACGAAGGATTATATGAATACACCATCATCCAAGTTTGGATCCAAGTGCGAGGTCAGTGATAAGTTCATTGAAAAAATTGCTAAAATGGGCGTCATGGATGCAGCTCTACAATTGACTGAAGTTAAGGAAAATAAGGCCGCAAAAAAGACTGATGGTGTGAAATCTAAATCTGTGCGCGGTATTCCTAAATTAACAGACGCAAATTGGGCAGGCACTGATAAGTCCAAAGATTGTGTTATTATCTTTTGTGAAGGTGATTCAGCCAAGGCTGGAATTATATCTGGATTATCTTCTGAAGATCGTAATAATATTGGCGTATATCCTATGAAAGGTAAGATCTTAAATGTAAGAGGTGAATCTACAAAGAAAATATCAGAAAATAAAGAAATTGCTGAGATTAAAAAAATTCTAGGTCTTGAGACTGGTAAGAAATATGCTAGTATTGAAGATGTTAATAAAAGTTTACGTTATGGTAAGGTCCTCTTTATGACAGATCAAGATTTAGATGGTAGTCATATTAAAGGACTTGGTATTAATTTATTCCAGTCTGAATGGCCTTCACTAGCTTTGATACCTGGATTTATCGGATTTATGAACACGCCTATATTAAAAGCAAAAAAAGGAGCAACAGAATTGAATTTCTATAATGATGGCGAATATAATCAGTGGAAAGAGGAAAATGATACACATGGTTGGAAACTTAAATATTACAAAGGGTTAGGTACTAGTACAGGCAAAGAATTTCGCGAATATTTTGAGAAAAAAAAATTAGTTGGGTTTGACCATTCCGAAAAGAGTGATGATGCTATTGATATGGTATTTAATAAGAAAAGAGCAGATGATAGAAAAGAATGGCTAAAGGTGTATGATAGAAATGCATATCTTGATACGTCAAAAACATGTGTCTCTTATGAGGAATTTATTGACAGAGAGCTTATTCATTTCTCTAAGTATGATTGCGATCGTTCCATTCCCAACTTGATGGATGGTCTCAAAATTTCACTTCGTAAGATTTTATATTCTGCGTTCAAAATGAATTTAAATACAGAAATCAAAGTAGCTCAGTTTTCTGGATATGTATCAAAAGAAGCATGTTATCATCATGGTGAGGCTAGTTTGAATGCAGCTATTGTCGGCATGGCACAGAATTTTGTCGGATCTAATAATATCAATCTATTAATGCCTAATGGACAATTTGGTACTCGTTTACAGGGTGGAAAAGACTCTGCGTCTGAAAGATATATCTTTACTCAATTGAATAAAATTACTCGTAGCTTATTTCCAGCTACAGACGACTATATATTGGAATATTTAAATGATGATGGAACACTTGTAGAGCCAATCTTTTATGCACCAATTATTCCAATGGTATTAGTAAATGGATCAAAGGGTATTGGTACTGGTTTCAGTACAGATATCATGTGTTATAATCCATTGCAAATTATTGATTATTTACAAAGTCGGCTATTAGAACAAGAACCAAGCCAAGAATTTATTCCCTATTATGAAGGGTTTCAAGGAAAGATTACTAAGCTCTCTGATGATAAATTCTTAATCAAAGGAACTTACGAAAAAGATGGTCCCGATAAAATTCGTGTTACTGAGTTACCTGTTGGTTACTGGACAGAAGATTTCAAGGAATTATTGGAAGAATTGATTGATCCTGCATCTGGAAAAGATGGAAAGAAGGTGTCACCTGTTGTAAAAGACTATGATGACATGAGTAAGGATACTAATATCGATTTTACAATTACATTTGCAAAGGGAAAGTTGGAAGAACTCGAAAAACAAAAAGGTGATTATGAATGTAATGGTCTAGAAAAGCTACTTAAATTATATACAACAAATACCACAACAAATATGCATTTGTTTGATGCTAAAGATACATTGCAAAAATACGAGAAAGTATCTGAAATTATTGATTCCTATTATGATGTCAGATTAAAAATGTATAATACTAGAAAAGAATATATGATAAATGCATTAGAAAAAGAGTTGATTATGTTATCTAACAAGGCGCGTTATATTCAAGAAAATTTTGATGGTACTATTGATTTGAGAAAGAAAAAGAAAGAGGAAGTGAATAGTATGTTACTTGCAAAAGGTTATCAACAAATGGATGAGGATTTGGAATATAAATATTTGGTAAAGATGCCGATGGATTCTGTCACTACTGAAAATGTAGAAAAATTACTTAAGGATAAAGGTAATAAAGAAGTTACTTTGGAACAGGTCAAGATCACAACTATTCAGCAAATGTGGAAGTCAGAACTAGACCAACTGAAAGAACATTATATTGAATATAAAGAGGATAGAGCTCGTTTAATGAGTGGTGTTCAGAAAAAAAAAGGTATCATTAAGAAGGGTATTATTAAGAAATAAATTTAGTATAATATAATTAAGTAAAAATTTATAATAATATAAATAAAAATAGTAAAAATTTTTTTTGCTACTGCGATCCACTGCTAGTGGCTTTAACAAGTCAGGAGATTTAGTTACTGCAAGTGCAGTGCAAATGCTACCAGTTACATTAGTTTTGAAGATGCGTTGAGTATTGCACAAAATATAGCAAATAATATTTCACAATCAGAATTAGAAACATCTATAAATATAATTGATCAAACAATTCCATCACAAACTTCTGCTTTGGAATATTACTCTGTAACATTACCAGCTGCTGGAAACATAATAAATACTATTAATTTTACATCATTTAGCATAGGATACCAAGCAACCATATTTGTGAATGGTACTGCAGGTACTTTACGCAACCCTTGTATAATTACAAATAACATAACAGGTGTTAATACGAATTTAAGTACAAATATAAAATTAATTGGTATAAGTGGATATACACAATATGCATTAATCAATATAACTTATGATGGTTCAATTTATTATTGCAATATTACAACTTTTTATTAAAAAATAATAAAATATTAATTTATATATTAAAAAAAAATTAACATATAAATTATTATGAGTTTTGCGAAACCCAACAAAATTCCACGTAACATATTCCAAACTTGGTCTACAAAAAATATATCAAATAATTTAAGGAATTTGACTGAAACATGGACTGATAAAAATCCTAATTATGCATATTTTTTATATGATGATAATGAATCAGAATTATTTATCCAAAAATATTTTGATATAAGAATTTATAATACTTATCGTAGACTTATACCTGGTGCATTTAAGGCTGACTTATGGCGCTATTGTATATTATATATTTATGGCGGAGTTTATGTAGATATTGATACAATTTGTATAAATTGTATAGATTCCTTTTTAAATGAAGATATTGAATTTATGACACCAATTGATTTTAATAATGGAAAAGATACTGGCACGCATAATTTATTTAATGCATTTATTGCATCAGTAGCAAAACATCCAATATTATTAGATTGTATTTATAGAGTTGTTTTTAATGTTGAAAACAATATTATACCAGTCTCTAATTTAGATTTTGCAGGTCCAGGTGTTCTAGGGCGTGCCACTAATATATTTTTACACAATGCTAATGAGGATAGCAGTTTTATTGGAAAAGAAGGTATTATTCATAATTCTAATATTAACCTTCTACATTTTCAGCAAGGCACAGAATATGTCTCTAATGGAAGTATTATTTTATTCCAAAACAAAAATGGAAATCCATATATTCAAAATATATATAATGAAGAAATAAAAAACACTAACTATATTGATTGGGGTAAATGTTTGAACCCAATCAGACCATTACATGAAATATTAGACTATAAAAAACTACCTACTATTGTTACTATGTTTTACAACATAAGAGAAAAAGAAGCGGACTTGTCTGGTTCTGTATATAATCATAATATTTCAAGATATTTTGACTTTGCAAAAGAATTTATATTGCAGATTCCTTATCCTTTAATTATTTTTACAGATGATGATAATCTTATTGAAATTATAAATAAAGAGAGAAAGATGTTTGAAAAAACATATATTTATAAAAAACCATTTGAAGAAACATATTATTATAGTCATCTAGATAAATTGAATGAGTTACAGAAAAATTTTAACATTATAAATGGTCATATTGAACATGAAACACCTATGTATATTATTTTAAATAATAATAAGTTTGACTTTATAGAATCAGCCATAAATCTTAATCCATTTGATAGTAGTCATTTTATTTGGATGGACTTTGGAATAAATCATGTAGCTTTAAATACTGAACATATTCATGACTGGATTTGGAAGGTTCCAGATAAAATAAAACAATTATGTATTAATCCTTATATAGAAAACGCTACTAATAAACAAATGTTTCAATATATTTATCACCATACTGCAGGTGGACTATTTACAGGATCAGTTGCAAATTTACTTAAATATTGCGAATTATTTAAGAACAAAACTGAACAAATATATGACGAAGAATGGTATCAAATAGATGAAGCTGTTATGACAATTGTTCAACGTGAAAACCCAGATTTATTTGATTTATTTTATGGTGACTATCAAGGTATAATTTCAAATTATTTATCACCAATTCATAACTTGGATTTAATTTTTAAAGGATCACAAAAATGTATTGATATGAACAAAACAAAAAAAGCATTTCATATTTTGTCTTATTGTTCAAATTATTTTGAACAAAATCCTAATAATGATTTATTATATTTATTTATACAACAAAATATAATCGTTGATTATTATCATAATGATAGATTATTATTGCATATTATTATTGATTTAATTAATTTAAAACAGAATTCAGATAATGAAAATGATAGAATAAAAATACATGCTTTATTAGAAAATAATAAAGCAAATATTAGTTTTTATAATAATAAAAATTTAATATTATATAATGATTGATATACTTTTTTACACATATGTTACGATAGAATCTATATATTTTTTATCGTAAACTCCGATTCTTGTAGTTCTATCCCATGTGCTATAATTTATTAAAACACGCTCATCTTCTACAACAATACTTAAACTATATTCAATAGGTTCACCTTCAAATTTAAATGGAGCTGAGTAACGCAATAAATTCATATTCACGTCGAACACAACTATCATATGATAATAATGTCGTGGATTTTCATAAGAAACAAGATGTGTTATAAACCAGATTTCGTGTTCCATTATATCAATTGGAATGTTTCCATTATTATTTGTATCTATTTTTTTGGAATATTTGTAGCCGCAAGATGACCCTCTGATTCGAGAGAATATACGTGGCATTTCCTTAGTCTCTACAATAGATAATTCATTTATATTATAGTTTACTTTGCAAAGCTGCAAAGGACACCAATTATAAACGACATGTGTATCATCCTTATAATCTACAAATACCCAATTTTTTTCACAATTCGAATTATTAAAATTAGGGGTTACTTCATTATAATTCAACAAACAATTACTTGTGTCATAGTCTCCTATTACAATACCTATTTTATTAGATTTATGAAAACCAGTACCAATAAATAACAAATTATTGGTTTTTATATCAGTAAAAATCTTAACATCTTCAACACCTATATATCTTCTATCATCAAAATTTAATTCTAGCCATTTTTCACAAATAACATTCATAAGGCTGTCAAATTCGATATATTTGTTAAGAGTTATAATATGTTTATCACAATTTAAGTAACCACCATTAGGTTCAATATAATAATTCACATATCGAATATTCATATGATATCCAGAAGTATTTTTATTTGGAATTAAACAACTTGATGAGGAAATAAAATTAATGGACTCATTGTTAATATCAGATATAATATTATTGTCAATAATAATTTTAGAGTTAGGAACCAATATATCTTTATAAAATTTCATGTTAGATAATAGATTGTTTATTTCATTATCATCTACTGAATTATTTAATACCTTGACTATATTATAATTTATATTATTAACACCTAAATAAGCTGCAAAAATAGAATACTCATAATATATTTTGCAAGTATACACATCATTATGTAAAAATAAATATCCATCTCTCTTATGATTCATATCCAAAATCCTTTTTGCTTGTTGGTAAATCATATTAGCCAATTTTGGTTTTGATGTTATTCTATAATATTTAATGATTTCATACATTCCTTCTAAGCGGTCCTCGTAATAGTTGAATCCATCTAACCAATATCGAATAGCATCATCAATTTTTCCTATATGTTGAAAACATAAACCGATTCTATAATAACTATACCATACTTCTTCTCTCCAACCATCCAATTCAATACGTTTTTTATATACATTAATAGCCTCAGCAAATCTACCTGAATCATGATAACTATTTGCCAAATAAAAATAATATCTTACGTTATTAGGTTCTTCTTTAATACCATCTAAAAGTAAACAAATATCTCTTTCAAATTTATCTTGTTTAGAACCACCATCGCCGACATCTCTTATGAATATTTGGTTCTTTTCAAAATTAATTATAGAGTTATTATTAGGCATATCAATATATTCATGTGTAACACCAAAATATTTATAAAGCCCATTATTTTTAATTATTCTCATATTCTGATAAAAAAATGAATCATTACCTTGTAAAATTGTAAAACTTGATGCCCGACTCAATATAGATTTATCAAAATTTAATATTTCTAGAACCATATCAGCATCCAACATCAATATATAATCTGACATACCCAAACATGATTGTAATGCAAAATTTCTATTATGACAAAAATTTTTAAAAGGCTCTGTTACAATTTTACCCGGTATATTTTTGCTTTCAAAATATCCAGTAATCATCTCTTTTGTATTATCTGTAGAACCCGTATCACAAATACAATAACAATCTATAATTTTGACTACAGAATCAAATAATCTAGTAATAATTCTACTTTCATTTTTAACAATCATGTTTAAACATAATGTTGAACTGGTATTTTTATTTAAAACTAATTCCATTATAAAAGTACATACGTTTTTTTTAAATTGTTAAAATACAAAATATATACTTTTTATAAACTATAAATTAAAAGTATATTTTTATAAAAGTATATAATATATGGCTTGTACCAGATTTAAATATGATGATGCTAGAACAAAAAAAGCGCTACAACAATCTACAGATCCAGGTAGATGGATTTTAAATGTTCCTGGTAATGGTTCTGACCTTTGTTATATAGAAGATCCTCAAATTATCATACAAAAGTGGGGTGCTAATTTAAGAACAAATACCATTAATTTAGAAAGCGACTTAAAAGGTGTAAATAGACATCTTAGTAGAGATTGTTTAGGAAAAGACAATTATAAAAATTATAATGTACCGAATCAACAGATAGATTATCCTAGTTGTAGTGATTTAACTACTTCACAATCAAGATCCACTAATCCAGCATGGTGGTATCGTGATTTAGAGCAAGTAGATTGGGGATATCCTCCTTTAAATCCACAAACAAATACTTGTTTACCATTTCAAAATAATTTAAGCACTAGAATTTTAGAAAAAGATTATTTTACTCCTAAACGCGATTGTCTAGTTAGTGACACCAAAAATTATATACAACCAAGTCAAGACCTTATTAGAGGCGATAGTTATATTTCCAATAATTAGAATTACAATATAATCTAATTTAGTCTCAATAAATTGTTTATATATTTAAAATGTTTTATATATATAATATAATATGGAAATAGCAATCCCATTAATAGCATTAGGTGGTATGTATGTGGTATCAAATCAAACAAATGAAACTTGTAGTGATAAACAAATTAGAATGTCTACAAGACAAAGAAAACCAGAAAATTTTACAAATATGGGAATTAGAAGTAATTTAGCTACTAAAACTGATAATTATTTACCAAATACAAATATACCTCCACAAAATTATCCTGTCACAAATATCAACCAATTAGTTGATACAATACAAGAATATCCCAATCCAAATACTGCAACTGATAAATATTTTAATCAAAATGTATACCAACAAAAGGTAAGAAATGGTGAAAAAGTTGGACAAAACCCTCAGGAAATTTATTCTTTAACAGGTAACTATTTAGACTCTGAACAATTTAAACACAATAATATGATGCCATTTAATGGTGGAAAAGTAAAAGGTAAAGCATATGATATTAATATTACTGAATCAGTTCTTGATAACATGATTGGTTCAGGATCTCAAACAATTAAAAAAATAGAACAAGCTCCATTATTTAAACCTGAAGATAATATGCAATGGGCATATGGTATGCCAAATCAAAGCGATTTTTATCAGTCACGTGTTAATCCTGGAATGAAAAATAATAATACGAAACCTTTTGATAGCATCATGGTTGGTCCAGGTTTAGACCAAGGTTATGGAATTAACGGAAGTAATGGATATAACTCAGGAATGGAAGCACGTGATAAATGGTTACCAAAGACAATTGATCAATTGAGAGTAGATACGAATCCAAAGCTAGAGTATGAGTTAATTAATCATGAGGGTCCTGCCTATTCATTTATTAAATCCGCTCCTAGTGCTGAAATGATTGGTCGTGTTGAAAAACAACGTCCAGATACTTTTTTTATTAATACACAAGACAGATGGTTAACTACTACTGGAGCTGAAAAAGGTGAAACCCTAAGACCTATTCAGGAATTGGGAGTGCTTAGACGAAACGACATTGCTAGTGAATATATGGGTCCGGCTGGTTCAGTCGATATTAAGGCAATAACAGCACCTGAAAATTTTGAACCAAGTAGACGCATACAATTACCATGTAAATCAGTAAATCCATCTACTGCAATGGGTAAAGGTCCTACTTCAGATGGAGACAATTTTTTAAAGAGTCATACAAATTATGCAAATAATAGAAGTACACTTAGGCAACCAGATAGAATAAGAAGTGGATTCAGTGGTGCTATTGGTGCTGTTATTGCGCCAATCATGGATATTTTCAGACCTACACGAAAATCAGAAACTACTCATAATTTACGCATTTATGGTGAAGCTACTTCTGCAGTTCCAAAAAGTTATGTATATAATCCTCAAGATACGACAACTACTACAAATAAAGAGACAACCTTATATGCTACTACTTTTAATATGAATAATCAAAAAGAAAGTATATATGTAAACAACTATACTACACCTGATATGACACAGCGTGACACTACAAGTTGTCAATATTATTCTACACCTGGCGGTGCAGCAACTGGATTTGGTGATATGGATTATGAATCCGCATATAGACAACATAACAATGACATAAAATCGCAAACTATTGTGAATAGACCAAATCCTGGTGGGACACAAATATTTAATCAACAAATGCACTTAAGTACTATTAAAAGTGATCAAGATCGTTTTGACGGAAGAGTAAACCCAGCTTATTCAAAACTATCAAGTTTACCTCCTTCTAGTCAAACATATGGTGCTATTAAGGCTTCACAATACTATAATGAATCTGCAGGATGTGATCGTAATCAACCAGATATACTTTCTGCATTCAGATCTAACCCCTATGTACATTCTTTGAGTAGTGCGGTGTAAACAAATATTATTAAATACGTTATATTAAAATATAAAAACACTTTGTATTTTAATATAGTAAATTATATGTCATTACCTATTCATCAAAATATAAAAGAAAAATTAAACTATTTTCATAAACTACATAAAATACCAAATATATTATTTCATGGTCCATCTGGTAGTGGAAAAAGAACTATCGTTAATGAATTTATAAATAAAATTTACGATAAAAATAGAGATAAAATTAAATCCTTTGTAATGTATGTAAATTGTTCACATGGTAAAGGGATAAAATTTATACGTGATGAATTAAAATTTTTTGCAAAAACTCATATACATTCTGATGGCGGAAATATTTTCAAAAGTATTGTTTTATTAAATGCAGATAAATTAACAATGGACGCACAATCTGCCTTACGAAGATGTATCGAACTTTTTAGTCATAATACACGTTTTTTTATTGTTGCAGAGGATAAATATAATTTAATGAAACCAATATTGTCGCGATTTTGTGAAATTTATGTACCTGAACCTGTTGTTAATGGAAATATTATTAATTTATATCAACATAATTTGAACGAAATCTTTCACATGAAAGATATTAAGACTTATCATTTAGAATGGCTTAAAAGAGAGCTTTTAAAATATGCGAATAAAAAAATTAGTCTAGAAGAATTAATTGAGCTTTGTAGTAAATTATATGAAAAATCATATAGTGCATTAGACATTATATTTTTATTAGAAAATAACAAATTTTTAGAAAATAAAATAAACATAGAAAAACGTTATGAAATGCTACTATGCTTTCATAAAGTAAGAAAGGAATTTAGGAATGAAAAATTATTGATATTGTTTATATTAAATTTTGTTTTTTTAAGTTCAGAATTGTCTTTAGAAAATATTAGTTTTATGTAAATGGATGATTTTAATGTCAGCGCACTTCATGAATCAAAAAATGAATGGGGGTCTCGTTTAGTGACTCTTTTAACTCCTTTAATTATTGATGGATACAAATCTATTTTAGAAGAATCCTTGAAGCTTTGTAAAGAAAATAATGAAAATGAAAAATATTTAATGACATTTCAGAATCTTATTTCGCGTATTCCTAAATGGAATGCACAAATTATTGAAACTGAAAAAAAAAGAATTTGTGAAAAATCTGGTTGTAGTTATTTAGAAGACTTGGTAACATGTGTTCATATTATTCAGCTTAAAATTTTGACTGCTATGAGAGTTGGACAAAAACAAAAAAAGATTGACATAAATGTACCAAAATTAGACGATTTTATTCATAAAACTTATGTAAATGTAGCACGAAAAGTATATAAAAATGTATATTTATTTGAGATAAATATTCCACCTTTACAGATACAAAAAAATCACAGAGAGTTAGAAATTATTATACAAGAATGTATATTAAATACATTGCGAGAAAGTATTCCTGTAGAAGCTATTTTAAAAGCATATATGGATGAAACTATTGAAGAAGATGTGATCGAAGAAGTTAAAGAAGAAATAATAAATGAACCTATTAAACAACAAATTGTTCCAGAAACTATTACATCATTATCACATGATCAAGAGATGACAAATAATACAGATAATTCATTAGCGTCACGTTTAAGTTTCAATGATGTGGATCTTGTTAAGTCAACAGATGGCACTATTAGTTCTATTACTGCGCCAAAGGATGTCTCTACATTAGAGCAAATTAGTCAAATGCGAAATGAACAAAGAAAAAATGAAATGGAAGATGATGATGATAATGTAAAACTTACAATATCAGATCAATCATTTAATTTAGACTCTTTTGATGTCCATAATATTGAAGAGCCAAAGATTGATTTGTTACCAGATTTATTAATTGATGACATTGAAGTTTTAGATGAATTTTAGGCATTTATTTGCGTATTAAAAAAAATAAGATTATTTAACAAATATATTATATGAATAATATATTTGTAACTTCTGCTATTATTTCTATTATATTTTTAATTACAAAATTTCTAGAAATGAGATTTGTAGAAAAAGAAAGTAAACCTTTGAAATTATTAATAAGAGATACACTATTGGTATATTTTAGTGTGATATCAGGTCATTTTTTATTGAAACAAATAAATCCAATTATTAATAGTGTTGGTGGAAGTATACCGCAAGCTTTTACAGATAATCCTAATTTTTAAATTATTTTTTTGTAAAAAAGTATAAATATAAATATAAGAATACATATATAATGAGTTCATTTGGATTTATAATAACAAGACATGTAAATTCAGAAAAAACAAATAAATATTGGAATCATTCTGTAAAATTGATAAAAACAATTTATCCAAATAATAAAATAGTTATTATTGATGATAATAGTAATTATAATTATGTTAAAAGTGATTTTGAATATAAAAATGTTGAAATAATTAACTCAAGTTTTAAAGGAAGGGGTGAATTATTGCCTTATTATTATTATATTCAAAATAAATTTTTCGAAAATGCTGTAATTATTCATGATAGTGTTTTTATTCATAAAAAAATCAACTTTGAAATTTTAAACAATATAAATGTTTTGCCTTTGTGGTTTTTTTATCCAGATAAAGACGATTTAAATAACACATTAAGAATTAGTAAAAATTTATTAAACAATAATTTATTAGAAAGTAAATTAACTTTGGAAAATAATATTCTTAGTATGCCTAGTACAAAATGGTATGGATGTTTTGGTGTTCAATGTTATATAAATCATAACTTTCTTTTAAATTTAGAATCAAAATATAAAATAACAAATTTAATATCATCTGTTACATGTAGACCTGATAGATGTTGTTTGGAGAGAATTTTTGGTTGTATATTTTTTACAGAGAATCATAAAATTTTAAGACAAAAATCATTATTTGGTAATATTCATGAGTATCAAACATGGGGATTAACATTTGATGAATATATTAATAAATTTAATCAAGGTATGGTTCCAAAAATTGTTACAAAAGTCTGGACTGGTCGTTAGAAATAATATTATATATTATAATATAATATATATAATGTGTGATCTTATGTATTTTGGTGATCATTGTGCACCAGGAATAATTATATGGGATATTTTAAATAAAAGAGATAAATTATTATTTATGTTGGGTGCATTCAAAATTGATCATATTTTATTATTTTTAAAAGATAAAAATTTACATTCAATATATGATACAAATTATTTGGTAAATTCAAAAAATCAAAATCTTAAACCAAAAATTAAAAGCGATTTAAATCAAAATATACATTTTGATAATCCAAAATATGATAACTGCATAAAACATTCTAAATATAAATTTTGTTTTGTACATGACTATATATATTCACATGAAGAAAATGCAATATTAAATTATAATTATATTTCTAATCAATATAAATCAAAAATAGAAAAAACAATAAATATATTTAACAACAATAATCCGATTTTATTTTTAAACTTTGTATATTCAAATGAATCTACTAATTATATTATTAATAATATTAATGAAATAAATAATGTATTAGATTCTTATATACCTCATAAAAAATATTATATTTTATTTTTTACAAATTTTGAAATACCAAATATTCAAAATGATAATATTTTTTTTATTAAAATAACTAATGACTATTCCAATTGGCATAAAATACCAAATAACTTAAGACTAAATTTATATAAGGAAATTTACGATAATTTTTATAAAATTACTGAAAAAATAAATTTAAAACATAATTTTCCAGTATTTGAAGAAACATATTATTATAAAACAAATATATTTAATAAAAAACTAGATACGTGTGGATGCTTAGATGAATTACACTAATATATTATTTATTATTATTATTTAATTATTCGTTTTTTAGACAAATAACCAAAATGTTTATTTGTCTAAGGTAAAGAGTTAAGTACAAATTGGTATTTCATCAATATTAACAATATCTGTAGTAATATTACCATTATATAAAAATGCATTAAATTCCGGTCGTTCCAGTTGCAATTGAGGTGTATGATTATGAACACAACGTGCAATCATTTTATACAATTTGAATTCAGGATATCTATCTGTACCATTATGTTTATACAACATATTAATACCATTATCATCTAAACACCACTCAACAATTAAACGTTTAATAGGATCTTTACATTTTCTCAAATCTTTTACTTCTTCAATATCATCAATTAGATAATCAAATATGGAACACGCTAGACGACATAAATCAAAACTATAGTTTGGTTCTAAACGAGGTTTTTTATCATTAAAGTAAGGTTCTATATTATATTGAGATGCTGCATCACCTCCTACTTGAAAACTATCACTGCAAAATATTTTTCCATCATATTTATAAATACTTCTACCAAAATCAATAATTTTATAAATTCGTCCAAATGTTGGTACTCTATAATATTTTTTTTTATAACAATAAAAAATATATTTT
>Ga0114960_10000898_pt1 | contig 24562 bp, 18 predicted proteins | sample C_130625_MF_Meta_FD_92637 | JGI IMG/M metagenome (GOLD analysis project Ga0114960, IMG submission 92637) | Freshwater microbial communities from Lake Croche, Canada to study carbon cycling - C_130625_MF_MetaG | ecosystem: Environmental > Aquatic > Freshwater > Lake | place: Lake Croche, Canada... | reverse complement strand
TCACGGCTTCGCGGTGGAGATCATCCAGGCCGATCACCAGAACAAGGCCGATGTCGGCGTCAATATCGCCCGGCAATGGTTCGACCAGGGCGTGGATGCGATCCTGGAGGTGAACAATTCGGCCATCGCGCTGGCCATCAACAATCTGGCCCGCGAGAAGAACAAGGTCCACCTGAATAGCGGCGGCGCCTCCTCCGACCTCACCGGCCCTGGCTGTTCGCCGAACATGGTGCATTGGACCACCGATGCCTGGGCGCAGTGCCAGAGCACCGGCGGCTCGCTCGCCCGCGCCGGGGCCAAGCGCTGGTACTGCATCACCGCCGATTACGCCTTCGGCCATTCGGTGCAGCGGGAGGTGACGCGCGTCGTGCAGCAGAATGGCGGGCAGGTGGTCGGCGCCAGCGTGCATCCCTTTCCGCAGACCACCGACTTCTCCTCTTTCCTCGTCACCGCCGCGGCGCAGCGCCCGGATGTGATCGCGCTCTGCAATGCCGGGTCGGACATGATCAATTGCGTGAAACAGGGGCAGGAATTCGGCCTGGCCGGGCGCGGCATCCGGGTGGCCGCCATGATCGGCTTCTCGGTCGATGTGAACACCATCGGCCTGGCCCAGGCGGAGGGGCTGACGCTGACCGAGAGCACCTATTGGGACCTGAACGACCGCACCCGCGCGCTGGCCGGGCGGCTGAAGGGCAAGATGGTGAACAATATCCAGCCGACCAGCGTGCAGCTGCAGGCTTATGGCGCGACGCTGCACTACCTGAAGGCGGTCACCGCGATGGGTGCCGCCCAGGCCAAGGCGAATGGCCTGGCGGCGGTGGAGGCGATGAAGCGCCTGCCGACGGAGGACGACGCCTTCGGCGCCGGGCGCATCCGCGAGGATGGCCGCAAGATCCACCCGACCTATCTGTTCCAGGCCAAGAGCCCGGCCGAGAGCAAGGGGCCATGGGATTATCTGAAGCTGGTGGCCACGACGCCGGCCGAACAGGCCTTCCGGCCGTTGGCCGATGGCGGCTGTCCCTTCATCAAGGCATGACGCCGCAGCCCGGCCTTGTTTTCGCCATGCCGGCGGGATTAGTCCCGCCGGCTTGAGGGCAGGAGGGACGGCATGCAGGGACGGCAATTCCTGGTGACGGGCGGGGCCGGCTATGTCGGCAGCCATCTGGTGCTGGCGCTGCTGGAGCGTGGGGCGGAGGTCGTCGTGCTCGACGATCTGCGCCAGGGCCATCGCGCCGCGGTGCCGGCCGGGGCAAGGCTGATCCAGGCCGCGTTGGCCGATCGCACCCGGCTGGCGGAAGTCTTCGCCGACCATCGCTTCGAGGCGGTGTTCCACTTCGCCGCACTGTCCCTGGTGGGCGAGAGCATGCGCGACCCGCTGCGCTACTGCCAGGAGAACCTCGGCAACTCGCTCGGCCTGGCGGATGCGGCGATCAAGGCGGGGGTGATGAAATTCGTCTTCTCCTCGACCGCCGCGCTGTTCGGTGACCCGGTCCGCGTGCCGGTCGATGAGGACGCCGCGCTGGCGCCGACCAATCCCTATGGCGAGAGCAAGCTGATGGTCGAGCGGGGGCTGGATTGGGCCGAGCGCGCGCACGGGCTGCGGTCCGCCTGCCTGCGCTATTTCAACGCCGCTGGCGCTGATCCCGCCGGGCGGATCGGCGAGGATCACGCGCCGGAGACGCATCTGGTGCCGCTGGCGATCGGCGCGGCGATGGGCACGCGGCCGCCGCTGACGGTCTTCGGCACCGATTACCCGACGCCCGACGGGACCTGCATCCGCGACTACATCCATGTGAGCGATCTTGCGGAAGCGCATATCCGGGTGCTGGATCGGCTGGATGGCCGCTCCGTGCGCTACAATATCGGCAACGGCACCGGCTATTCGGTGAAGCAGGTGATCGATACCGTGGCGGCGGTGAGCGGGCGGGCGGTGCCGCACGAGTTCGGGCCGCGCCGCGCCGGTGATCCGGCGGTGCTGGTCGCCTCCGCGGCGCGGCTGCGGGCAGAGACCGGCTGGGCGCCGCGCTTCGGTGCGCTGGAGGATATCGTCCGCACCGCCTGGGCCTGGCATGCGGCGCATCCGCGCGGCTATGATGATCGCGGCTGAGCGGGTCGCGCGCGTCTGGACCGCGCGGTGACGTTCTTCGACCGCCGGTATTACTGTTCCCGGAAGGCGCGTTGGAAGCTGTCGAGCAGCGGCTGGATCATATAGCGCAGGAAGCTGCGCTGGCCGATCTGGACATGCGCTTCCACGGGCATGCCTGGCGCCAGGAAGACCTTGTCCAGCCGGCGGAGCTGATCTGCGTCCAGCCGGATATAGGCGCGGTAGAATTGCTGGCGCGTCTGCTCGTTGGTGGTGACATCGGCCGCCACCCAGGTGACCGCGCCGTGCAGCATCGGCACCAGCCGCTGCTTGAAGGCCGGCAGGCGGACCTCGGCGCGCAGGCCGGGATGCACCACGTCGATATCGGTGGGCGGGATGTTCACCTCGGCGATCATGGCGTCCTGGGCCGGGATCAGCTCAAAGACCGGGTCGCCCGGGCGCAGCACGGCACCGATGGTGAAGACCTTCTGGTTGACCAGCGTGCCGTCATCCGGCGCCAGAATGTCGCGCCGCGTGGCCACATCGGCGGCGGCGCGCAGCTTTTCCTCGGCTTCGGCCAGTTTGGCGCGGACCTCCCGCCGCTCGGCAGACGCATCGGCCAGGCGCTGGTCGAGGGTCTGGCGGATCTGCCGCTCGGCCTCGGCGATCGTCGCCTGGGCGCGGTCGCTCTGCCCGCCAAGGTCCTGCAAGGCGCCCTTCAGGCTGGCCACCGCGAGTTGCAGCGACAGCAATTCGGGCAGCCGGCCGAGGCCCTTTTCCACCAGGCCGCGGCGCATCGTCTCCTCCTGCTCGGCGAAGACCAGCTGCTCGCGTGTCGCGACCAGCTGGCCGCGCAGGCCGGCGATCAGGGCTTTCTGCTGCTCGATCCGCGCGTGCAGCACCTGCACCTGCCCTTCCAGGCTGGCGGTCCGGGCCTCGAATAAGGTGCGCTGGCCGGTGCGTGCTTCGGCAGCGCGCGGGTCCTCGGCGGTGGCGAGGTCGGCGGGGAAGGCGATGGCGCGGGCGCGGGCCAGTTCGGCGGCCAGGCGGGCATCCTGGGCGAGCAGCGCCCAGCGCGCGGCGCGCTGCGTCTCCAGCTGGCTGCCGGCCTGGATATCGTCGAGCCGCGCCAGCACCTGCCCGGCGCGCACCTTATCGCCCTCACGCGCCAGCAACTCCCGCACGGCGCCGCCTTCCAGGTGTTGGATGGTCCGCCGCGTGCCCTCCACCTTGATGACGCCGGGGGCGATCGAGGCCTCGGCCAGCGGGGCGAGGATCGACCAGGCGGCGAAGCCGCCGAAGAAGACCACGCAGACCAGCAGGCCGAACAGCAGCGCGCCCCGGGTGCGCGGTGCCTCGGCGTCCAGCAGCGGGTGTGGCGGCAGGGTGGCGATGCTCATCGCGCGACCTCCCCCCGCCGGGCCGCGGCGGGCACCGCCGCCGGGCGGGGCGGCCCCATCAGGCGTTTCAGCACCTCGGCGCGCGGGCCCAGAAGCTCGATGGCGCCGTCCTTCAGCACCATCACCTGGTCCACGCCCTGCACCAGGGTGGGGCGGTGGGAGACGAGGACCACGGTGGTCCCCGCCGCCTTCAGCCGTTCCAGTGCCCGCAGCAGCGCGGCTTCGGATTCGCCATCGAGGTTGCTGTTCGGCTCGTCCAGCACGACCAGCTTGGGCGCGCCGAACATCGCCCGGGCCAGCCCGATCAACTGCCGCTGCCCGCCCGAGAGATGCAGCCCCGCCTCGCCGATCTCGGTCTCATAGCCCTGCGGCAGGCGCAGGATCATCTCGTGGCAGCCGGCCAGCTGGGCGGCCTCATAGACCGTGGCCTCGGCGGCCTCTCCCATCCGGGCGATGTTGCGGAAGACGCTGCCTTCGAACAGTTCCACCGCTTGCGGCAGGTAGCCGACATGGCGGCCGAAATCCTCCCGCTGCCACAGATAGACATCGGCGCCATCCAGCCGGACGGCGCCCGCGCTGGGCGCCAGGGTGCCGATCAGCAGGCGGATCAGCGTGGTCTTGCCGGCCGCCGAGGGACCGATGATGGCGAGGCTATCGCCCGGCGCCAGGGCGAAGCTGATGCCCTTGATCATCGCCACCCCCTGGCCAGGGAAGGCGTAGCTCACCCGCTCCGCCGTCAGGGCGCCGGTCGGCGCGGGCAGCGGCCGGCCGGGCGGGCGCTGCGCCGGCTGGGCGAGGAAGCCCTGCAGCCGGCGATAGCTTTGCCGCGTCTGCACCAGCTGCTTCCAGCCGCCGATCAGCATCTCCACCGGCGCCAGGGCGCGGCCCATGATGATCGAGGCGGCGATCGAGGCGCCGGCGGTGAGTTCTTGTTGCAGCACCAGCCAGGCGCCCACGCCGAGCACGGCGATCTGCACCGCGAGGCGGCAGAATTTGGTGACCGCCACCAGCACCGCGGCGCGGTCGGCGGCGCGCTGCTGCGGTTCGGCCATCTCGGCCACAGGCTCGCGCCAGCGGGCCATCACGGCCGTCAGCATGCCCATGCTGTCGATCACTTCCGCATTGCGGGCGATGCCGTCGGCCCGGCGCTGCGCGGCCAGCCCGGCGACATTGGCCGCCCGCAGCAGCCGGGCGGTGGAGAGTTCCGAAAGCACGGTCAGGCCGAACAGCACCAGCGCGCCGCTGAGCGCAATCCAGCCCATCAGCGGGTGCAGCAGGAAGATGACGGCGATGTAGATGGGCACCCAGGGCACGTCGAACAGCGCCAGCGCGGTGGGCGAGGCGAGGAAGCCGCGGCAGATCGCCAGATCGCGCAGCGCCTCCATCCGATAGCCCTGCCCGCGCAGCGTGCCCTCAATGGCCCGGACGAAGCCTGCGGGTGCCACGCGGTGTTCCACCCAGGCGCCGATGCGCTGCATGACCTGCCCGCGCACCGCTTCCAGCAGCGCCAGCACCAGCACGGCGAACAGCGCGATCAGGCTGAGATAGGCCAGGGTATCGAGGCTGCGGGTGGTCAGCACCCGGTCGAAGACCTGCATCATGTAAAGCGAGGTGGTCAGCTGCAGCAGGTTCACCACGCCGCTGAACACACCGACCAGCACCAAAGGCACGCGGCAACGCGCCAGGGCCACGGCCAGCGGTGTCCTGGGGCCGATCCCGTCGATGCGGGCCATTGCCATGTCCGGTCCCCTTCTTGCCACCAAACCAGGCGCGCGATCAGGCGCGCGGTCCGCCCGGCGGCAGCTTAGGCAGGCAAAGCTGGATAATTCGTTGCTCGCGCCCCGCCGGATCGGCCTTGCCGGGGCCAGGGGCGCGGCCTAGGTGACAGGCTCCCGCGCAGCCAAGGAGCCCGGCGATGCAAAGACGCGACCTGATGAAGCTGGCCATGGCCGCCCCCGCCGCCGGGCTGGCCGCCCCCGCCCTGGCCCAGGGCGAAAACCGGGTGCTGAAATTCATCCCCCAATCCGATGTCGCGGTGATCGATCCCATCGTCACCACCGCCTATGTCACCCGGCACCACGCCTTCCTGATCTACGACACGCTCTATGGCCTGGACGCCAAGTTCAAGCCGCAGCCGCAGATGGCCGAGGGGCATGCGGTCGAGGATGGCGGCCGGCGCGTCACCATCACGCTTCGCCCGGGGCTGAAATTCCACGATGGCGCCCCGGTGCTGGCCAAGGATGCCGTCGCCTCCATCAAGCGCTGGTGGGCGCGCGATGCCATGGGCCAGGCGATCAATGCCGCCTGTGAGGAGCTGGTCGCCGATGACGACCGCCGCCTGACCTTCCGGATGAAGAAGCCCTTCGCCCTGCTGATCGACGCGCTGGCCAAGCCGGCCAGCCCGGTCTGCTTCATCATGCCGGAGCGCATCGCCTCGGGCGACCCGAACGTCCCCTTCAAGGAGATCATGGGCAGCGGCCCCTATCGGTTCAAAGCCGATGAGCGGGTGCCGGGCAGCCTGCTGGTCTATGAGCGCAACCCGGACTACGTGCCGCGCGCCGATGGCCCGAATGAGTGGACCGCCGGGCCGAAGCGGGTGAATTTCGACCGCGTCGAATGGCGCGTGACCCCCGATGCCTCGACCGCCGGCAGTGCCCTGCAGGCCGGCGAGGTGGATTGGTGGGAACAGCCCACCGCCGACCTGCTGCCGCTGCTGAAGCGCAACCGCGCCATCAAGACCGAGCTCTACGACCCGACCGGCCTGCTTGGCCTTGTGCGCTTCAACCACCTCCACCCGCCCTTCAACAACCCGGCCATCCGTCAGGCGCTGCTCGGCGCGGTGAACCAGGGGGATTACATGTCGGCGGTGATCGGCACCGATCCGTCGATGTGGAAGGACAAGGTCGGCTTCTTCCCGCCCGGCACACCCTTCGCGTCCGATGCCGGCATGGCGCCGCTGCTGGGCGCTCGCGACTACGGCAAGGTCAAGGCCGACCTCGCCGCCGCCGGCTATAAGGGTGAGAAGGTGGTCCTGCTGGCGGCGACCGACTTCCCGACGCTGAACGCGCTGTCGCAGGTGACCCAGGACATCCTGCAGAAATCGGGGATGAACGTCGATTACGTCGCGACCGACTGGGGCAGCGTCGTCACCCGCCGGGCCAATCGCAACGCGCCCGACCAGGGCGGCTGGAACATCTTCTGCACCTTCTTCTCCGGCCTCGATTTCTTCTCCCCCGCCGGGCACATCGCGCTGCGCGGCAACGGGCTCGCCGCCTGGCCGGGCTGGCCGACCATGCCGAAGGTCGAGGAGATGCGGATGGCCTGGTTCGATGCCCCCGATATGGCCGCGCAGCAGAAGATCGCCGCCGATATCCAGGCGGAAGCCTTCCGTGAGGTGCCCTACCTGCCGCTCGGGTCCTATTTCCAGCCCTGGTCCTACCGCACCAATCTCAGCGGGGTGCTGGGCGGCATGCCGCTGTTCTGGAACGTGAAGAAGGGCTGACGCCCGGCGCCGTTCGGCGCCCTGATTCGCTGGCATCCCGTGGCGGGCCGTGGTTCATTCCCACCAAGCCCAACCACAGGGATGCCGGGGATCATGCAAAGACGAGAGTTTCTGGCCGCGGCCGGCGCCGCGCTCGCCGCACCTGCCTTGGCCCAGCCGGCGGGCAGCCGGGTGCTGCGCTTCATCCCGCAGAGCGACCTGGGGATTGTCGATCCCATCATCACCACCGCCTATGTCACCCGCCACCATGGCTTCATGGTGTTCGATACGCTCTACGGCATGGATGCCGAGTTCAACGTCACGCCGCAGATGGCCGCGGGGCACAAGGTGGAGGAGGAGGGCCGGCGCTGGACGATCGGGCTGCGCCCGGGGCTGACCTTCCATGATGGCGAGCCGGTGCGGGCGCGCGACTGCGCCGCTTCCATCCATCGCTGGTCGGCCCGCCACCCGCTGGGCCAGGAACTCGCCGCGCGGCTGGAAGCGCTGGAGACGCCCGATGACCAGACCCTGGTCTTCCGGCTGAAGAAGCCCTTCGCCCTGCTGGCCGATGCGCTGGGCAGCCTCGTCACCCCCTGCTGCTTCATCATGCCGGAGCGCCTGGCCAAGACCGATGCGTCGAAGCCGGTCACCGAGATGATCGGCAGCGGCCCGTTCCGTTTCGAGGCGAAGGAGCGGGTGCAGGGCAGCCGCTTCGTCTACAGCAAGTTCGACCGCTACGCCCCGCGCCCCACCGGCACCCCCAGCTGGACCGCCGGGCCGAAGGTGGTGCATCTGGACCGCGTCGAATGGCATGTGACGCCGGACCCCGCCACCGCCGCCGCCGCGTTGCAGAACGGCGAGATGGATTGGTGGGAGGTGCCGACCGCCGACCTGCTGCCGGTGCTGCAGAAGAACCGCGCCATCATGGTGGATAATCCGAACCCCACCGGCCTGCTGGGCTGGGGGCGCTTCAATCACCTGCACCCGCCCTTCAACAATCCGGGCATTCGCCGCGCGCTGCTGGGCGCCATCAATCAGGCCGATTTCATGACCGCGGTGATCGGCACCGATAACAGCCTGTGGCGGGAAGGGGTGGGTTTCTTCCCCCCCGGCACGCCGCTGGCGAGCGATGCCGGGCTGGGTGCGCTGGCCGGCCCGCGCGATTACGCCAAGGTGAAGGCTGATCTGGCGGCCGCCGGCTACAAGGGCGAGAAGGTGGTGCTGCTGGCCGCCACCGATTTCCCGACGCTGAACGCGCTGTGCGAGGTGGGTCGCGACATGCTGGTGAAATGCGGCATGAACGTCGATTACGCGGCCATGGACTGGGCGAGCGTGGTGGCCCGCCGGGCCAGCCGGGAGCCGGTGGAGAAGGGCGGCTGGAGCCTGTTTTTCACCTTCTGGACCGGGCTCGACGTCATCAACCCCGGCGTCAACCAGACCTTGCGCGGCAATGGCAGCAATGGCTGGTGGGGCTGGGCGAGCAGCCCGCGCCTGGAGGCGCTGCGCCAGCGTTGGTTCGATGCGACGACGCTGGCCGATCAGCAGGCCGCGGCACGGGAGATGCAAGCGGTCGGCTTCGAGGAGGCGCCCACCCTCCCGCTCGGCCAGTATTTCCAGGCGACATCCTATCGCCGCACCCTGATCGATGTGCCCAAGGGCATGCCGCTGTTCTGGAGCCTGCGCAAGACATGAGCATCCGCCGCCGCAGTCTGCTCGCCGCCCCCGCTGCCGCTGCCCTTGCCGGGCCAGCCTTGGCGCAGGCGCCGAGCGTCCTGAAATTCGTCCCCCAGGCGAATCTCACCTCGCTCGACCCCATCTGGACCACGGCCAACGTCACCCGCAACCATGCCTGGATGGTCTGGGACGTGCTGTACGGGATGGATGAGGGCTTCCAGCCGCAGCCGCAGATGGCGGCGGGGCATATGGTGGAAGACGATGGCCGGCGCATCACCATCACGCTGCGCGATAATCTCCGCTTCCATGATGGGGAGGCGGTGCGGGCCGAGGATTGCGTCGTCTCGCTGCGGCGGTGGATGAAGCGCAACCCGAACGGGCAGGTGCTGGAGCCGCTGATCGAGGAGCTGAGCGCGCGCGACGACAAGCGGCTGGTGTTCCGGCTGAAGCGGCCCTTCCCGCGGCTGATCGCGTCGCTGGCCAGCCCCTGCAATCCCGCCGCCTTCATCATGCCCGCGCGGATCGCCGCGACCGATCCCTTCCAGCAGATCAAGGAAGTGGTGGGCAGCGGTCCCTGGCGCTTCCTGCCCGGCGAGTATAACTCCGGCAGCTTCATGGCCTATGCCCGCAACGCCGCCTATCAGCCGGTGGCGAGCGGCGTGACCAGCCTGACGGGCGGCCCCAAGATCGCGCATTTCGACCGGATCGAGTGGCACATCATCGTCGATGCCGCGACCGCGTCTGCCGCGCTGCAGAATGGCGAGATCGACTGGTACGAACAGCCGCCGCCCGAGATCCAGCAGATGTTCCGGCGGAACCGGCAGATCGCGCTCTCACCGATCGACCGACTGAAGAACCCGGCGATCCTGCGTTTCAACCACCTGCAGCCACCCTTCAACGACAAGCGCATGCGCCAGGCGCTGCTGCCGGCGATCGTGCAGGAAGACTACATGACCGCGATCGTCGGCCCGGACCCAGCGCTGTGGTCGGCCATGGGCACCTTCACCCCCGATACGCCGCTGGCCAATGATGTCGGCATGGCCGCGCTGACCGGGCCGCGCAGCATCCCCCGCGCCAAGGCCCTGCTGAAGGAGGCCGGCTACACCAACCAAACCATCCGCCTGATCGGCCCGACCGATATCCTGGCGCCGGCGGCGATGACCCAGGTGGCCGCCGACATGTTCCGCAAGCTGGACGTGAACCTCGACTTCCTGCTGACCGATTGGGGCAGCGTGATCCAGCGCCGCACCAGCAAGGAGCCGGTGGAGAAGGGCGGCTGGAGCGCGCTGCTGACCGCCTTCTTCTCCCTGGAGTTCGCCGATCCCGCGAATAATTTCCCGCTGCGCGGCAATGGCGCCAACGGCTGGTTCGGCTGGCCGGACAGCCCGCGCCTGGAAGCGCTGCGGGCGGATTGGTATGCCGCGCCGGATCTGGCCGCGCAGCAGGTGATCGCGCGGGAGATCCAGCGCACCGCGCTCGACGAACTGCCCTATATTCCCGTCGGCGCCTATACCTCCATCACCTCCCTCCGCAGCAACCTGACCGGGCGGGTGCCGGGCTTTGCCCTGTTCTGGAATCTGCGGCGGACATGATCGGTCGCCGCCCGCTTCTGGCCGCCGGGGCGGCGCTGGCCAGCCCCGCCTTGGCGCAGCCCCCCCGCGTGCTGCGCTTCGTGCCGCAGGCCGATCTCGGCGGGCTCGACCCGATCGCCATTTCCTCCAACGTCATCCGCAACCATGCCTTCATGGTCTGGGACACGCTGTATGGGCTGGACGCGAGCTTTGCGCCCAAGCCGCAGATGGCGGCCGGCCATGTGGTGGAACAGGATGGGCGGAGCGTGACCATCACGCTGCGCCCCGGGCTGCGCTTCCATGACGGGGAGCGGGTGACGGCGGAGGATTGCGTCGTCTCCCTGCAACGCTGGATGAAGCGGGCGGCGATGGGCCAGGCGCTGGCGGCGCGGCTGGAGGAACTGGTCGCGCTGGATGATCTGCGCTTCTGCTTCCGGCTCAGCCGGCCATTTCCGCTGCTGATCGACGCGTTGGCGCTGACCGCCAATCCGCAGCCCTTCATCATGCCGGCGCGGCTGGCCAAGACCGATGCCTTCACCCAGATCCGCGAAGCCACCGGCAGCGGCCCCTTCCGCTTCGTCGTCGATGAATTCCGCCAGGGCAGCCGGGCGGTCTGGGCGCGCAACCCGGATTATTCGCCCACGCCCGATGCCAGCCGCGGCCTGACGGCGGGGCCGAAGATCGCGCAGTTCGACCGGATCGAATGGTCGATCATCCCCGACCCCGGCACCGCCGCCGCGGCGCTGCTGGCCGGGGAGATCGATTGGTTCGAACAGATGGGGCCGGAAATCCAGACGCTGCTCGGCCGCAATCGCGGCGTGCTGCTGGAGCCGATCGATACCCTGCCGCTGCCGGGGCAGTTCCGCTTCAACCACCGCCAACCGCCCTTCGACAATCCGGCCATCCGCCGCGCCTTCCTGCATGCGATCAGCCAGGAAGACTTCATGACCGCGATCGTCGGGCCCGATCCGCGGCGCTTCGATGCGCGCTGCGGCTTCTTCACCCCCGGCAGCCCCATGGCCAATGACGAGGGGCTCGCGCCGCTGCTGGGCGAACGCAGCATCGCCCGCGCCAAGCAGGCGTTGAAGGAGGCCGGCTACAAGGGTGAGCTCGTGCGCCTGTTGGGCACCACGGATATCAACAGCACCACGGCGCAGGCGCAGGTCGCGGCTGATATGCTGCGCCGGCTCGACCTCAACCTCGATGTCGTGCTGACGGATTGGGGCACCGTCGCGCAGCGGCGGATGAACAAGGGGCCGCTCGATCAGGGGGGCTGGTCGATCGCCTGCTTCGCCTCCTCCGGCGCGGATTTCTTCAACCCGACCGTGCATTCCCAGCTGCGCTCGGATGGCGACAAGGCTGCTGCCGGCTGGCCCGATCTGCCGGAGGTGGAGCGCCTGCGCGCGGCCTGGCTGGATGCGCCGGATCTGGCCGCACAGCAGGGCCTGGCGCGGCAGATCCAGGCGGCGGCGATGCAGGGCCTGCCCTATATCCCCACCGGCGCCTACCACTCCATCACCGCGCATAAGCGCGATTTGGTGGACCGCGTGAAGGGTTTTGCCATCTTCTGGGGCATCCGCAGGAGCTGAACCATGCAACGTCGCGATCTGCTTGCCGCCGCCGGCGCCGCGCTCGCCGCCCCGGTTCAGGCCCAGCCGGCCGGGGCGCGCAGCCTGCGGGTGATCCCGCAGGCCAATCTCACCAGCCTCGATCCCGTCTGGACCACGGCGGTGGTCACCCGCAACCACGCCTTCCTGGTCTACGACCAGCTCTGCGCCCAGGACGCCAAGGGCGCGATCCGGCCGCAAATGGCGGAAGGCTGGGTGGAGGAGGCGGATGGGCTGACGCTGACCTTCACCTTGCGGGAGGGGCTGTCCTTCCACGATGGCGAGCCGGTGCGCGCCGCCGATTGCGTCGCCTCTATCGATCGCTGGCGGCGGCGCGATCCCTTCGCCCAGGTGCTGTGGTCGCAGGTCGCGGCGGTGGAGGCGCTGGATGACCGGCGCTTCCGCTTCCGGCTGAACGCGCGGAGTCCGCTGCTGCTGCTGGCGCTGGGCCAGACGCAGTTCCCGCTGTTCATCATGCCCGAACGGATCGCCCGCACGGACGCCTTCCAGCAGATCCGCGACCCGATCGGCAGCGGCCCCTTCCGCTTCCTGGCCGATGAGTGGAACCCCGGCCAGCGCGCCGTCTGGGCGAAGTTCGACCGCTATCGCCCGCGGCCCGAGCCGGTGGATGGGCTGGCTGGTGGCCGCGTGCCGCGGCTTGACCGCGTCGAATGGACGGTGATCTCAGACCCCGCCACGGCCGCCAGCGCCATGACGACGGGTGAGCAGGATTACTGGGAATACCCGCTGCATGACCTGCTTGGCCTGCTGCGGCGGTCCCGCGATCTGGTGGTGCAGCAGCGGCTGCTGGACGGCACCTACGGCATCCTGCGCTTCAACCAGTTGCAGCCGCCCTTCAACAACCCGGCCATCCGCCGCGCCGTTGCCATGGCGGTGGATCAGCGGGACTACCTGCGCGCCGTGGCCGGCGAGGACACCGCGGGATGGGGCGTCTGCGAGGGCGTCTTCACCTGCGACACGCCGATGGCGAATGAGAACGGCAGCGAGATCCTGAAGACCCACAGCATCGACCGCGCCCGCGCCGCGCTGCGCGAAGCCGGCTATGCCGGGGAGAAGGTGGTGCTGCTGGCGCCTGGCGATTATCCGCAGATCAACGCGCTGTCGCTGATGACGGCGGATATCCTCCGCCGTCTCGGCATGAACCTTGAGCTGGTCAGCACCGATTGGGGCTCGCTCGTGCAGCGGCGGGTCAGCAAGGAGCCGGTGGAGAAGGGCGGCTGGAGCGTGATCCACACCACCTCCTCCGGCCAGTCCCTGGCGCTGCCGGTCTTCCATCTGTTCCTGCGCGCCAACGGCCCGAATGCCTGGTTCGGCTGGCCCGATGATGCCGAGATCGAGCGCTTGCGCGCCGCCTGGGTGGCGGCGCCGGATGAGGCGGTCCAGAAGCGGATCGCCGCCGAGCTCAACGCGCGGGCGATGCAGGTGCTGCCCTATGTGCCGCTGGGCTATTACTGGCAGCCATCCGCTTGGCGCCGCAACCTGAGCGGGGTCTTCGCCGCCCCGGCCACGGTCTTTTGGAACATCGCCAAGGGCTGAGGTCGCTGGCACGGCCCGTGCAAGCCTCCCGCCGAGGACCGGCGCCAGCCGGGTTCCGGGGTAGGGTGCCGCGTCGTGCCGCTGGCGCTTTGCTCAGGTCTGAGGCAATTTGACGGGTTCGCAGGCGGCGTTACAGGCCGTTGCAGCAACGCTGGGAGACAGAACATGCTCAATCGCAGGTCCTTGCTGGCTGCTGGCGCTGCCCTCGGGGTGGGACCAGGCCTGGCGCTGCCGGCCTATAGCCAGGGGGCGGCCGCGCGCACCCTGCGCTTCGTGCCGCAGGCCAACCTGGCGAATTTCGACCCCATCTGGGGCACCCAATACGTCGTCCGCAACGCCGCGATCATGGTCTGGGACACGCTCTATGGCTTCGATGAGACGCTGACCCCGCAGCGCCAGATGGTGGAGAGCGAGGAGGTTTCGGCCGATGGCCTGACCTGGACCTTCAAGCTGCGCCCGGGGCTGAAATTCCATGATGGCAGCCCGGTGCTGGCCAAGGATTGCGTTGCCAGCCTGACCCGCTGGTCGGCCCGCGATTCCATGGGGCTGATGCTGAAGGCGACCCAGAAGGAACTCGTCGCGGTCGATGACCGCACCTTCCGCTGGGTGCTGGCCAAGCCCTATCCGAAGATGCTGATGGCGCTCGGCAAGAACTCCACGCCGATGTGCTTCATGATGCCCGAGCGCCTGGCGGTGACCGATCCCTTCAAGCAGATCGACGAGTATATCGGCTCCGGCCCGATGAAATTCGCCAAGGGCGAATGGGTGCCCGGCGCCAAGGCGGTGTTTGAGCGCTTCGCCGACTACCAGCCGCGGCAGGAGCCGGGCAGTTGGCTGGCCGGCGGCAAGAAGATGCTGATCGACCGGGTGGAATGGATCGTTATGCCCGACCCCGCGACGGCGGCGAATGCGCTGCAAGCCGGGGAGGTGGATTGGTGGGAGAACCCGATCACCGACCTGATCCCGCAGCTGAAGCGCAACCGCAATATCCGCGTCGATATCGCCGACCCCCTCGGCAATATCGGCACCTTCCGGATGAACCACCTGACCACGCCCTTCAACAACCTGAAGGCGCGTCAGGCGGTGCTGGCCGCGCTGAGCCAGGAAGACTACATGCGCGCGCTGGTCGGCGACGATAACGCGCTGTGGAAGAAGCTGGGCGGCTACTTCACGCCGGGCACGCCGCTCTATACCGAACAGGGCGGCGATGTGCTGGCCAAGGGGCCGCAGATGGACCTCGCCAAGCGGCTGCTGGCGGAAAGCGGCTATAACGGCTCCCCCGTCACCTGCGTCGTCGCGCAGGATCAGCCCATCACCAAGGCGCAGGGCGATGTCACGGCGGACCTGCTGAAGCGGATCGGCTTCAACGTCGATTACGTGGCCACCGATTGGGGCACCACCGGCCAGCGCCGCGCCATGAAGAACCCGGTCGGCCAGGGCGGCTGGTCGATGTTCCACAGCTGGCATGCCGGCGCGGATTGCATCAACCCCGCCGTCTACATCGCCATTCGCGCCAATGGCGACAAGGCCTGGTTCGGCTGGCCCGATATCCCGGCGGTGGAAGGCGCGGTCGGCGAGTGGTTCGATGCGCCGAACCAGGCGGCGGAGAAGGCCGCGCTCGGCAAGCTGAATGCCGCGGCGGTCGAGAACGTGCTCTATGTCCCGACCGGCTTCTTCCTGGGCTACCAGGCCTGGCGCAGCAATGTCTCGGGCATCGTCAAGGGCCCGTTCCCCGTGCCGTGGGGCGTCGCCAAGGCATGACCGCCTATATCATCAGGCGGGTTCTGGCGACGATTCCGGTCATGGCGATCGTCGCCCTTTTCGTCTTCTCGCTGCTGTATATCGCGCCGGGCGACCCGGCCGCCGTCATCGCCGGGGATCAGGCAACGCCGCAGGATGTCGAGCGCATCCGCGCCTCGCTGGGTCTCGACCGGTCCTTCCTGGTCCGCTTCGGGGCCTGGCTGTGGGATATCGTCCACGGCAATCTCGGCACCTCGATCTTCACCAACCTGCCGGTCACCACCATGATCGCCCAGCGGATCGAGCCGACGCTGTCGCTGATGATCCTCACGCTGATCCTGGCGATCAGCATCGCCGTGCCGATGGGCGTCCTCGCGGCCTGGAAGCAGGGCACCTGGATCGACCGCGCGGTGATGGGCTTCGCCGTGCTCGGCTTTTCCATCCCGGTTTTCGTGGTCGGCTATCTGCTGGCCTATATCTTCGCGTTGGAACTCGATTGGTTGCCGGTGCAGGGCTATACCGCGCTGAAGAACGGCATCGGTCCCTGGCTGCAAAACCTGATCCTGCCGGCGGTGGCGCTCGGCGGGGTCTATATCGCGCTGATCGCCCGCATCACCCGCGCCACCATGCTCGAGGTCTTGAGCCAGGACTATATCCGCACGGCGCGGGCCAAGGGCGCGGGGCAGCGCAGCATCCTGTTCCTGCACGCGCTGAAGAACGCCGCCGTGCCGATCGTCACCGTCATCGGCATCGGTATCGCCCTGCTGATCGGCGGCGCGGTGGTGACGGAGAGCGTCTTCGCCATCCCCGGCCTCGGTCGGTTGACGGTCGATGCCATCCTGCGGCGCGACTATCCGGTGATCCAGGGCGTCGTGCTGCTGTTCAGCTTCGTCTACGTCCTGGTCAATCTGGCGATTGACCTGCTCTACACACTGTTCGACCCGAGGATCCGCTACTGATGGCCTCCGCCAGCACCCTCGCGCCCGGCGGCATCGACGTGGGCGCCTATGCCGCCGCCCCGGTCATGCCGGATGTGTTGCCGCCCGTGAAGCCGAGGAAGGGGTTCCTTGGCTTCCTGCGGCGCAACCCGACCATTGCGGTGGGCGGCTTCCTGCTGTTGCTGATGCTGTTCGTGGCGATCTTCGCGCCCGTGCTCGGCACCGTCGATCCCACCGCCCTGGCCCCGGCCAAGCGGACGCGGGAGCCATCCTCGATGTACTGGTTCGGCAGCGACATGCTGGGCCGGGACGTCTATTCGCGCGTGCTCTACGGCGCCCGCGTCTCGCTCCTCGTCGGCTTCTCGGTGGCGTTCCTCGCCTCCATCGTCGGGCTGACCATCGGCATGATCGCCGGCTATATCCGGCTGGCGGATTCGATCATCATGCGGATCATGGACGGGCTGATGTCGATCCCGCCCATCCTGCTGGCAATTGCGCTGATGGCACTGACGCGGGGCTCCGTGCAGAACGTCATCATCGCCATCACCATCGCCGAAATCCCCCGGGTATCGCGCCTGGTGCGCGGCGTGGTGCTGTCCTTGCGCGAACAGCCCTATGTGGAAGCCGCCGTCGCCGCCGGCACCCGCACGCCGATGATCATCCTGCGCCATATCCTGCCCAATACCCTGGCGCCGATTACCGTGCAGGCGACCTATATCTGCGCCGCGGCGATGATCACCGAAGCGATCCTGTCCTTCATCGGCGCCGGCACGCCGCCGATCATCCCCTCCTGGGGGAACATCATGGCGGAGGGGCGCGCGCTGTGGCAGGTGAAGCCCTATATCGTCTTCTTCCCCGCGGTCTTCCTCTCGATCACCGTGCTGGCGGTCAACCTGCTCGGTGACGGGCTGCGCGACGCGCTCGACCCCCGCATGGCGAAAAGGCTCTAGCCCATGCCCCCGCTCCTCGAAGTCGAGAATCTGCAGACCCATTTCCGCACGGCGGACGGGATCAACCGCGCGGTGGACGGCGTCTCCTTCTCGGTCAATGCCGGGGAGACGGTGGCGATCGTGGGGGAGAGCGGCTGCGGCAAGTCGGTCACTTCCATGTCCATCCTGCGGCTGATCCCGGAGCCGCCGGGCAAGATCGCCGGCGCCATCCGCTTCCAGGGCCGCGACCTGCTGCAGCTGTCGGAGCGCGAGATGCGCGCCATCCGCGGCAATGAGATCAGCATGATCTTCCAGGAGCCGATGACCTCGCTGAACCCGGTGCTGACGGTGGGTCGCCAGATCGGCGAGACGCTGCGCCTGCACCAGGGCCTCTCGGCCGCCGAGGCCGAGGCCAAGGCGGTGGAGATGCTGATCCTGGTCGGCATCCCGGAGCCCCAGCGCCGGGTGCGGGAATACCCCCACCAGCTCTCAGGCGGTATGCGCCAGCGGGTGATGATCGCCATCGCGCTGGCCTGCAATCCGAAGCTGCTGATCGCCGATGAGCCGACCACCGCGCTCGACGTCACCATCCAGGCGCAGATCCTGGAGTTGATGCGCGACCTCAAGCGCCGGGTGGGCGCGGCCATCGTGCTGATCACCCATGATCTCGGCGTGGTGGCCGAGGTGGCCGAGCGGGTGATCGTCATGTATGCCGGCAAGAAGGTGGAGGAGGCCTCGGCGGTCGATCTTTTCCGCAACCCGCGCCATCCCTACACGCAGGGGCTGCTGGGCTCGATGCCCAAGCTCGGCTCCTCGCTCTCGGGCGATGAGGGGAAGCTGGCGGAAATCCCCGGCCTGGTGCCCAGCCTGAAGCAGAAGATCCCCGGCTGCGTCTTCGCCAGCCGTTGCCCCAAGGCGGTCGATATCTGCCTCCAGGTGGCGCCGGCGCTGGAGGCCAAGGCACCGGCCCATGTTGTCGCCTGTCATTTTGCGCCGAAGGAAGGGGCCCTCGCGGCATGAGCCAGCGTCTGCTCGAGGTCAGCGACCTGAAGAAGCATTTCCCGCTGAAGGGCGGCTTCATGGGCGGCACCACCGGCTTCGTCTATGCGGTGGATGGCATCTCCTTCCATATCGAGCGCGGCGAGACCCTGTCGCTGGTCGGCGAGAGCGGCTGCGGCAAATCGACCGTCGGCAAGGCGGTGCTGCGGCTGTTCGACATCACCGCCGGGCAGGTGGTGCTGGATGGGCAGCGGATCGACGATCTTTCGCCCAGCGCTCTGCGCCCGCTCCGCCGGCGCATCCAGGTGGTCTTCCAGGACCCCTTCTCCTCGCTCAACCCGCGCATGCGGGTGAAGGACATCCTGGCGGAGCCGATCCGCAATTTCGGCCTGGCCAAGAACGCCGCGGATCTGGATGCGCGGATTGCCGCACTGATGGACAAGGTGCGGCTGCCGCGCGATGCGGTCGGCCGCTGGCCGCATGAATTCTCGGGCGGGCAGCGCCAGCGCATCGGCATCGCCCGGGCCCTGGCGGCGGAGCCGGACCTGATCATCTGCGACGAGGCGGTCTCGGCGCTCGATGTCTCGGTCAAGGCGCAGATCGTCAATCTGCTGCAGGATCTGCAGCAGGAACTCGGCCTTGCCATGCTGTTCATCAGCCACGATCTCGCGATCGTCGAACACATGACGCATCGGGTGGCGGTGATGTATCTCGGCAAGATCGTCGAGGTGGCGCCCAAGCGCAGCCTGTTCGGTGCGCCGAAGCACCCCTACACCGAAGCCCTGCTATCCGCCGTGCCGATCCCCGAGCCCGGGGCGGCGCGCGAGCGCGTCATCCTGAAGGGCGATGTGCCGAGCCCGATCAACCCGCCCAAGGGCTGCCGCTTCCACACCCGCTGCCCCTACGCCTTCGACCGCTGCCGGACGGAGGAGCCGAAGCTGGTGCCGGTGGCGGATGCGCTGGCGCCCGGGCACCTGTCCGCCTGCCACCTGCACGACATGCCGGCGGCAGAAAATCCCTTGGCCGGCACCAAGGGCCATGCGGTGCTGGCGGCCTGAGGGGGTACCATGACCGAACCGTTGTTGCTGGAGGCGCGGGAGCCGCGCGGTCGCTTCGGCAGGGCGGTGAAATGGGCCTTTTTCGCCTTCCAGATCGTCACCCTGGGGGCGGGCCTGACGACCTGCACGGTGATCCCGCGCTTCCTGGGCAATGCCGATCCGGAGGTCGCCATGGGGGCCGGCCTGTTCGGCGTCCAGACCCTTGGCACGCTGATGGCCATCTGGCCGCTCGGCACGATCCTGTTGGGGGGCCTCGCTTTGGCGACCCGCGGACGCAAGCGGGTGATCGCCGCGCCGGCGGATTGGCAACGCGACGCTTGACGCGGGGCCGAGGCGGGGCGAGTTTCCCTCCATCGCAAGGTCGCCCCGCCCGGGGCCCGCGCAACAGGGGGAGAGGCAGATGCCGCAGGTGACGCTGACCGTGAACGGGAAGACCAGCACGGTCGAGGTCGAGGGCCGGACTCTGCTGGTCGAGGTGCTGCGCGAAAAGCTCCGGCTGACCGGCACCCATGTCGGCTGCGATACCAGCCAGTGCGGCGCCTGCGTCGTGCACATGGACGGCGAGAGCGTGAAGGCCTGCACCACCCTCGCGCTGCAGGCCGATGGCGCCGCGATCACCACCATCGAAGGGCTGGCCAAGGCCGATGGCACGCTGCACCCGATGCAGGAAGCCTTCCGCGAATACCACGCCCTGCAATGCGGCTTCTGCACGCCGGGGATGGTGATGTCGGCGATCGACCTGGTGCAGAAGCACCCCGAAGGCCTGTCGGAGAAGGAAATCCGTGAGGGGCTGGAAGGCAATCTCTGCCGCTGCACGGGCTATCACAATATCGTCAAGGCGATCGACGCCGCGCAGGCCGTCATGCATGGCAAGGCCGCCAGCATCGCCCCGGCGACGGTCTAGAGCAGGCTGCGTTGAGATGGATCACAAAGTGATCCATCTCAACGAAGGTAACCTGCTCTAGCTATTATGTTTAGCTATTATGTTTTCTAGAGCAAGACATCCGTTCAGATGTTTTCATCTGAACGGAACTTACTCTAGGCGGGCCCGGGGCGGCGATGCTCGCCCGCAGCTGCCCGACTTACCAGAAGGCGCGCTCCGCCTCGACGTCGCGGGGGGCGCGCCTGGCTAAACGCATCGGGAGGCGTTCTCCCGCAAGACGAAGCCTTGGGAGGTCAGTCGAATGAACGTCGTTCCGTTCGAGGGCATCGGTGCCAGCGTGAAGCGCAAGGAGGATCTGCGGTTCCTCTCCGGTCGCGGCCATTACACCGACGATATCAACCGCCCCAACCAGACCTACGCCATGATCCTCCGCAGCCCGCACGCCCATGCGGCGATCGCCGGGATCGACACCGCCGCTGCTGCCGCCATGCCGGGCGTTGTCGCGGTCTTCACCGGTGCGGATATGCCCAGTATCGGCGGCCTGCCCTGCGGCTGGCAGATCCATTCCAAGGACGGCTCCCCGATGCAGGAGCCGCCGCACCCCGTCCTCGCCCAGGGCAAGGTCCGCTTCGTCGGCGATGCGGTCGCCGTGGTGATCGCCGAGAGCAAGTCCCAGGCGCGCGACGCGGCTGAGGCGATCGACGTGGACTACACCGTGCTGCCCGCCGTCGCCTCGACCGAGGCGGCGATCGCCAAGGGCGCGCCCGAGGTGCATGACGGCGTCGCCGGCAATATCTGCTACGATTGGCATATCGGCGACCCGGCGGTGAACGCCGCGGCCTTCGTCGGCGCGCACAAGGTGGTGGAGTTCGAGCTGGTGAACAACCGGCTGATCCCGAACGCCATGGAGCCGCGCTCCGCGATCGGCGATTTTGACCCGACGACGGACGAACACACGCTTTATACCACCAGCCAGAACCCGCACGTGATCCGCCTGCTGATGGGCGCCTTCGTGCTGCAGATCCCCGAACACAAGCTGCGCGTCGTCGCCCCCGATGTGGGCGGCGGCTTCGGGTCCAAGATCTTCCATTATGCCGAGGAGGCGATCGTCACCTGGGCCGCCGCGCGGGTGCATCGGCCGGTCAAGTGGACGGCGGACCGCAACGAAAGCTTCATGACGGACGCGCATGGCCGCGATCACGTCACCAAGGCGCGCCTCGCGCTCGACGCCAATGGCAAGTTCCTGGCGCTGCACGTCACAACGCTGGCGAATATGGGCGCCTATCTCTCCACCTTCGCGCCCAGCGTGCCGACCTATCTCTACGCCACGCTGCTGGCCGGCGTGTACACGACCCCCACCGTCTATGCCGAGGTGAAGGCCGTCTTCACCAATACCGTCCCGGTCGATGCCTATCGCGGCGCCGGCCGGCCGGAGGCGACCTTCCTGCTGGAACGGCTGGTCGATGTCGCGGCGCGGGAGATGGGGATCGACAAGGTGGCGCTGCGCCGGCGCAACTTCATCCCGGCCGACGCCTTCCCCTACCAGACCCCGGTCGCCCTGCAATACGACAGCGGCAACTACCAGGCGACGCTGGATCAGGCGTTGGTGACCGCCGATTGGGCGGGGTTCGAGACGCGCCGCGCCGCGGCCAAGGCGCGCGGCAGGCTGCGCGGCATCGGTATCAGCACCTATGTCGAAGCCTGTGGCATCGCCCCATCGGCGGTGGTCGGCGCCCTGGGCGCGCGTGCCGGGCTCTATGAGGTGGGCACCATCCGCGTCCACCCGACCGGCTCCGTCACCGTGCTGACCGGCACCCATAGCCACGGCCAGGGGCATGAAACGACGTTCGCCCAGCTGGTCACCGAACAGCTCGGCGTGCCCGTCGCGCAGGTCGATATCGTGCATGGCGATACCGCCAAGGTGCCCTTCGGCATGGGCAGCTACGGCTCTCGCAGCCTGGCCGTCGGCGGCAGCGCCATGGTCAAGGCGATGGACAAGATCGTCCTCAAGGCCCGCAAGATCGCCGCCCACCTGCTTGAAGCCTCGCTCGATGATGTCGAGTTCGACCCGCGCGCCGGCGCCTTCCGCGTGGCGGGCACGGACAAGCAGAAGACCTGGGGTGAGATCACCCTGACCGCCTATGTCCCGCACAACTACCCGATCGAGGAGCTGGAGCCGGGGCTGGAGGAGACCGCCTTCTACGACCCGAAGAACTTCACCTATCCCGGCGGCTGCCACATCTGCGAGGTGGAAATCGAGCCCGAGACCGGGCATGTTCAGGTGGTGAACTTCACCGCGGTTGACGATATCGGCCGCGTCATCAACCCGATGATCGTGGAAGGTCAAGTCCAGGGCGGCGTCGCCCAGGGCATCGGCCAGGCGCTGCTGGAAGGCTGCGTCTACGATGCCGACGGCCAGCTGCTCTCGGGCAGCTTCATGGACTACACCATGCCGCGCGCCGATGATCTGGCGCCGGTCTCGGTGGCCACGCATACCACGCTTTGCACCCATAACCCGCTGGGCGTGAAGGGCTGCGGGGAGGTAGGGGCCATCGGTTCGCCGCCGGCGGTCATCAATGCCGTGGTCGACGCCTTGAAAGACTACGGCGTGCGCCACATTGAAATGCCGGCGACACCGGCCAAGGTCTGGTCCATCATCCATGGCGGCCTAAGGCTGGCGGCCGAATAGACGAGGGGATTCCGCAACATGTACGACTTCGCCTATGCCAAGCCCGCCACCATCGCCGATGCGGCGAAGCTGTTGGCGGCCGATCCGGACGCCCGCGCCATCTCGGGCGGGCATACCCTGCTCCCGGCGCTGAAGTTCCGGCTGAACAAGCCGACCACCCTGGTCGACCTCTCCGGGATCGCCGAGCTGCGCGGCATCAAGCGCGTCGGCGATACCATCATCATCGGCGCCATGACCCGGCACCACGAGGTGGCGACCAATGCCGAGGTGAAGGCGGCGATTCCCGCACTCGCCCAACTCGCCGGCAGCATCGGTGACCCCCAGGTCCGCAATCGCGGCACCATCGGTGGCTCGGTTGCCAATAACGACCCGGCGGCGGATTACCCCTCGGCGGTGCTTGGGCTGGGTGCCACGGTGCATACCAGCAAGCGCAAGATCGCGGCCGATGACTTCTTCCAGGGCATGTTCACCACGGCGCTGGAACAGGGCGAGATCCTGACCGCGATCGAGTTCCCGATCCCCGCCAAGGCCGGCTACGCCAAGATGAAGAACCCGGCCAGCCGCTACGTCATGGCCGGCGCCTTCATCGTAAAGACCAAGGCCGGCGCGGTGCGCGTGGCGATCAACGGCGCCGCCCCCTGCGTCTTCCGCCAGGCGGAGATGGAGAAGGCGCTGGACGCCACCTGGTCCGCCGATGCGGTGGCCGGCGTGAAGCAGGCCGCAGATGGGCTCAACAGCGACATCCACGGCAGCGCCGAATACCGCGCCCATCTGGTGACGGTGATGGCCAAGCGGGCCGTCGCCACCGCGGGCTGAAGGCCGTGCTGGCGCGGCGCGGCCTGCTTGCCGCGCCGCTGCTCTGCGCGCCCGCCCTGGCGCAGGGCTGGCCCAGCCGGCCGATCCGGCTGGTCATCCCCTACCCGCCCGGCGGGGCGAGCGACATCATCGCCCGCCTGCTGGCGCCGGCGCTGACGGAAAGCCTGGGCCAGACCGTAGTGGTGGAAAACCGCCCCGGCGCCAATGGCTTCATCGCCGGTGAACTGGTCGCCCGCGCCGCGCCGGATGGCCATACGCTGCTGATGGCCAATGCCGGGCCGAATGGCACCGGCCCCGCGCTGTATGGCGCCCGCACCCCCTATGACGCGCGCCGCGATTTCGCGGCTGTGATGATGCTCTCGGTCGTGCCGATGCTGATCGCGGTGCACCCCAGCCAGCCCGCCCGCGACCTGCCGGGCTTCCTGGCCGCGGCTGCGGCCAGCCCCGGGGCGCTCAGCTATGGCACCGCTGGCATCGGCTCGGCCGGGCATATGGCGATGGAGCTGCTGAAATCCCTGACCGGGGCCAGCATCACCCATATTCCCTATCGCGGCAGCGCGCCGACCACGACGGACCTGATCGCCGGCGTCATCCCCGCCAGCGTCGATACCGCCCCGGTGCTGCTGCCGCATGACGCTGCCGGGCGGGTGCGCGGCATTGCCGTGACCACGCGCCAGCCCTTGGGCGAACGCCCGGACCTCGCCCCCGTCGCCGCCACCCTGCCGGGCTTCGAGGCGGTGAGCTGGGGCGGGATCATGGCACCCGCCAGCACCCCGCCCGCCATCATCGCGCGGCTGAACGCGGCGCTGCGCGCGGCCATGGCGCGGCCGGAGATCGGCCCTGCCCTGGACCGCCAGGGCATCCAGCCGCAGACCGGCAGCCCTGAGGAATTTGCTGCTTATGTCGCCGCCGAACTTGATAAATGGGGCGGCGTGGTCCGCAAGATGGGGCTGACGCCGGAAGGCTGAAGCCGCCGAGGATGTCCACCGCTGATCTGAAAGGGTCCTGACCATGTGCCGTGGCTGCTTCAGCACCGCCCTGCTCGACCATCGTCTGGCCGCGGATGCGCCCGCGCTCTTCGCCGCCCTGACCCCCACGCGGCGGCAGCTGATCGCCGCCCCGGTGGCCGGCGCCGCC
>Ga0114960_10000891_pt1 | contig 24620 bp, 26 predicted proteins | sample C_130625_MF_Meta_FD_92637 | JGI IMG/M metagenome (GOLD analysis project Ga0114960, IMG submission 92637) | Freshwater microbial communities from Lake Croche, Canada to study carbon cycling - C_130625_MF_MetaG | ecosystem: Environmental > Aquatic > Freshwater > Lake | place: Lake Croche, Canada... | reverse complement strand
TAGTGGGAGTCCCTGCTTTGGTGATGTGACCCTGTGGACCATCTTCACGAATGGGTTGACCAATACGCCGATGTTCAAGCCACGAGATCAGCAGACGAGTGCCGAACAATGAAAGAGCGAGCGCGATTGCCGCAGCAACGAGGAGGCGAATCATCGATTGGCCTCCACGAGTTTCCATTCGTCGCGCGCAACGACCCGGTCGTCGAACGGAATCGTGGAATCGCCGATGACCTGAACCGTTTCGTGACCTTTGCCGGCGAGAAGAACGATGTCGCCAACTGCGGCAGTTCGAAGTGCGAGAGAAATCGCAGCGCGACGATCGGGTTCAACGATGACCGAACTTGCCCGAGGAGCCGACACCCGCTGCACACCTTCCAAAATCGAATCGATGATCTGATCAGTGGATTCAGATCGTGAATTGTCTGCAGTAATGATGACCGAATCCGCATACGACACCGCGGTTTCTCCCATCATTGACCGCTTTGACTGGTCTCGGTCGCCGCCACAACCAAAGACGACGATGACCCGACCATCAACAAGGTCCCCAGCAGCGCTGAGTAACTGTTCAAGACCATCAGGGGTGTGCGCGTAATCGACGATGACAGCAAATGGCTGCCCGGCATCAACACGCTCGAATCGGCCTTCAACGATGAGCGGAAGAGAAAGTCCCGCAGCGATTGTCGCGTCATCCACACCCAACGCACGCGCAACATGAGCAGCGCCGAGTGCATTACTCACGTTGAAAAGCCCTCCAAGTGTGAGTGACACATGATGACCAGCCCACGTAAACGTCGAACCGTCCACAGAAAGCTGAAGCTGATCGACTTCGTCAAGCGAATAGCCGTCAGTCGGCACCGTCGCAGCATCCGCCAGCAGACGTCCGTGTGGGCTATCGAGATTCACGACTGCTGAGTCGCAACGATCGGGCCCGAAGAGTCGCGCCTTCGTTTCGAAGTACTCCTCCATCGAGCCGTGGTAGTCGAGATGATCACGGCTCAGGTTCGTGAACATCGCGACGCGGAACTTCATTGCATCGACTCGATGAAGATCAATCGCATGCGAAGAAACCTCCATCGCCACAACGTCAACGCCGTCGTCACGCCATTGAGCCAGGCGACGTTGAAGATCGGGAGACTCAGGTGTCGTTCGAGCGCCTGAAAGTGTTCCTAGAACTTCAACCCTGCGATGAGCAGCGGTGAAAATATTTTGAAGCATCCATGTCGCCGTGGTCTTTCCGTTGGTGCCCGTCACGCCGATGACCAAGAGATCGTCGGCCGGGTTACCAAAGCAAGTTGCCGACACTGTCGCCATAGCCTCCCGAACATTGGGGACAACAAGTTGCGGAACGCCAACGTCGACACGATGGTCAACCAGCAACGCAACGGCTCCGGCTTCGACTGCTTCGCCAGCATGGAAATGACCGTCGTCTGCGATCCCAGGGATACAGCAAAAGAGCGAACCTGGGCGAACGAGACGTGAATCGAAATTCACATCGGTGATTTCGATATCACCAAATGATGCGGAACCTTCAAGGCCCGACACGTCGACGTCGTTCAATTCGGCAACAACCGTCGCCAATCGCACGCGTCACCTCACCGCTGCGGTTTTACGCGCCGAAGTCGTCGTTGTGGTCGGTGCCGGCGGCGCGATTGTTGACGGCACCGAAGAAGCAAGTGCCTCAGGCGAACCCGCGGTTAATGCCCGAACACGATCACCGTCAGTCACCGTGGCCTGCGTGGATGGACTTGGGAGACCAAGCACTGCAGAAACAGGCGCTCCACCGAGAGCACTATCTGTCGCGGCAGGTGCGATTCCCAAACGATTGAGGGCAAAGGAGCCGAGCTTCGAAAAGACCGGCGCCGCGGTTGCCCCACCGGTGTAATCGCCGCCGGGTTCATCGAGCATTACGTACACGGAGAGCGCTGGCTGCTGGGCGGGAACAAATCCGACGAACGTCGACTGGTAGCGAGTCACTCCCATTTTGTCGGTGTAACCGCCACCTGGCTGCGGCTTGCGTGCGGTGCCGGTCTTACCCGCCACCGAATAGCCGTTGATCGAAGCAAGTTGACCCGTGCCTTCGTTCACCACATTGCGCAGCATGACGTTGACCTTGTCGGCGGTGCCTGCGCTCACAGCTCGGTGCGACTCACCGGCGGCAGTGGGATGTTCGACGCCTTGCGCATCGACAGTTGAGTCAACAAGTTTGGGTGCGACGTACACCCCTTGGTTTGCAATCGTGTTGTAAGCGAAGAGCAATTGCATCGGTGTTACCGAAATGCCTTGACCAATAGCGATTGAAGGCAGCGACGTACCTGAGTACTTCGACGGCGTGAGAACTGAACCCGGGGCCTCGTTCGGGAAGTCAAGCGCTGTCTTCACTCCAAGGCCGAATGCCTTTTGAGTGGCGTAGAGCGCGTCCTTGCCAAGTCCTTGGCCGATCTTGATGGCACCGATATTCGACGAATGCGTGAGAATCTGCGTGGTGTCCCAAGTGACAGTGCCGCGCCCTTCGGCTTCGCCAAATTCTGCGTCGTAGATCTTGAGTGTTGGAGGAAGGTTGAACTGCGTACTCGGCGAGATCTGGCCAGCTTCCATTGCACCAGCGATTGTCACGGTCTTCATCACCGAGCCCGGCTCATATTGCGTCGTGAGCGCCGAGTTATTCGAGCTCACACGAACAAGGCCAGTTTCCGGATCGAGAACCATGTCGGCAATGGCAAGAACCTCGCCCGTGCCCGGCTTACTCACGATTGCGACGCCGCCCTTTGCTCCGGTGGACTTCACTTGATCACCGAGCAACCGTTCCGCTTCGTATTGAATCGACTGATCAATCGTCAGCTTGAGGTTGTCGCCTTTGATCGCTGGAGTTATCGAGTGATCGCCAACAGCAATTGTGTGACCCTTCGGGCTTCGTTCGAGAGAGAGTTTTCCGGGAGTCCCGGTAAGGGCCGTGCTGTATTGCGATTCCAACCCCGAAATTCCTGCGTTGTCGGCATCAACGTTTCCGAGGAGTGACCGAGCCGAATCGCCAGCTGGCGCGTAGCGCTCACTTTCCTCGAGGAACGCAACTCCAGCAAGACCAAGGGCTTCAACCCGATCTGCGACTTCCGACGAAACGTGGCGAGACAGATAGGCGAAGCGCCCGCTCCCGTTCATTTTCGATTCAACAAGCAGCGGGTCGAGCCCAAGCACCGGCGCGAGCTTTGCTGCTTCTGCAGATGCATCAGTGACGAGCTTCGGATCGACGAAGATCGAACGACCAGGACGAGAGATCACGAGTTCTGCACCGTTGCGGTCGAGAATCGCGCCGCGATCAGCAGCAAGTACCTGCGTATTTGTTCGCTGTCCTGCTCCGTAGGCCACGTAGCGACCACGACCGAACACCTGCAGATTGAAAAGTTGCACGAGAACGATGACGAACAGGAGAACGATTCCCACAAGAATAAAAAGCGAACGGCGGCGCTGATTGCCGACCGATGTACGAACCATGACGGGCTTTGAGCCCTTCCCCGAACTCGCTGGATCGAAGACTCCACGCAGCGCGGAAATTACTGATGCAACTGTCGCAGCGATCGCAATTTGGATCATTTCCGATGCGGAATGACCGCCGCCAAGTGCCGGCTGGCGAGTGCTGTAGCTCGGAGCGACGAATGAGCCGCGTTCTATTCCACGCTGCTGCGACTGAACGCGATCTACCGGGCGAACTTCACGAGGAGCACGGGGCGCTCGCGGTGCAGTCGTTCCACGTCCCGATGAATGACGGACCGGACGCGTCGGCGCGGCCACACGACGGCGACCACGCGGTAAGTAATCAGGCGAGTTCCAAGGAGCATTCTTCGGCGGATGATCGACCGAAGGAGACTCTGGACCCGGAGGCGGATTCATCGCTTCGCCACAGTCGTGGGAGTCGTTGCCTTTGCAGCCGTGGACGGAGCTGTCTTCGGCGCCACGGTCGTTGCTGAGGCCTTCGGGACCGTTGTCGGTGTAGGTGCCGGTGGCATTTCGCCGGCGCGAGCATCGTCAGTCGACTTGGGCTGCAAATAGACCGGTGTCGGTGACGGAATCATTCCGAGCTTCGTCGTCGCTGCTGTCGTAATGTTCTGAGGACTCTGCAACTGCGCAAGCTCGACGCGGAGCTGTTCCGAAAGAGTTTCTGCTGCGGCGATCCGATTGTTGATGCGGTCGATATGCGCCTGTTCCGAGACAATCAATGTCTGTGCTGCAGCAATTGCGAACAAGAACACAACAACGCCAACAACGCCCGCAATCAGACCGATTCGACGGCGTTCTGGCGCAGTGCGATCGACGAGTCGAAGCCGAGACCGCAGTCCCTCGCGGGTTGACTCCTGCGGCGCGCGCAGCGCTGTCGAGCGACGACCTTCAGCAGCAACTCTTGCGCTGGTCATGAACGTTCCGCGATTCGAAGACGGGCGCTTTCAGCACGCGGGTTACTTTCCCGTTCCGATGCGCCTGGCGTAGTTCCGCCGCGACGAACAAGCCGAACCATCGACTGAGCGCCACAAACGCAGGGAAGATTTGTCGGGCAGGTACAGCCACCTGATTCGGCCTCACGCATGACCTGCTTAACGATGCGATCTTCGCCTGAGTGATAGGACAAAACCACCAAACGGCCTGCAGGACTCAAGGAGTCAATCGCCGCTTCAAGTGCAACCGGAAGAACGCCAAGTTCGTTATTCACTTCAATGCGAATCGCCTGAAACGTTCGCTTGGCCGGATGACCACCAGTACGACGCGCAGGTGCAGGAATTGCGTCGCGAGTGATCTCTGCGAGCTGTGTTGTGGTCTCAACGGGGCGGGCAGCGATGATCGCACGGGCAATCCGGCCGGCGAAGCGCTCATCACCAAACTCGCGCAGTACGCGAGCAAGATCTTTTTCGTCGTACTCATTGACGACGGTCATTGCACTCAACGCACGCGACGGATCCATTCGCATATCGAGGGGTGCATCGAATCGGTAGCTGAAACCACGCTCAGCCCGGTCGAACTGCGGAGAACTCACACCGAGGTCGAACAGGGCGCCGACAACGGGTTGATCGACGAGCTGCGACTCAATGACCGCAGCAATCGAATCGAATCGGGCCTGCACGGTTCGAGCGCGATCACCGAATGGTGCAAGGCGCTCACGAGCCACAGCCAGCGCGTCGGGGTCCTGGTCGATACCGAGAACCGAGAGATGCCGATAGGCCTCAAGAAGCGCAGTTGCATGGCCAGCGCCACCGAGAGTGGCGTCGATCAACCACCCAGCCGGTACGGATTCGAAGGCCGCCACGATCTCGTCGAGCATCACCGGGCGGTGGTCGAACGATTCGTGGGATTCGGCCATGACAGATACCTCTCGCTGCTGAGCCAGTCGGCAGAGCCGGTACCGGTCCTCAGCAGTCCCTCGGAGCACGGGCGCCCGCCGGGATTTCTCCCCGGTCGGGCTCGATGGGAAGCGGGCGGAGTAGGGGCCTTCCATCGTGTGTTCCGAGAGACTGCTGAAAATCGGGCGACCGGCTCGGTCGCAGGAGCGGTCCTTTCGTTGGTGGGTCAGGGACAGGGGGGACATGACACGGACTAGAGCCCCAAGGACGTAACGGCTTGGGTGAGGCTGTCGTCGGCGAGTGAGGCTTGGTCGTTCCAGCGACCGGCGTTCCAAATCTCGATGCGACCGAAGGCGCCGATGACGACGGCTTCTTTGTCGAGCGAGGCGAAGTCACGCAAGCGCTGGGGAATGGTGATGCGACCTTGAGAATCGGGTCGGACTTCGTGGGCATTGGCGGCGAAGGCACGGAGCGATTCCTGGGAGGTGTCGCCCGAGCGGACTTTGTCCTGAAGGCGGTTCGCCATTTCGCTGAAGCCCTCTTCGGTCCAGAGACCAAGGCAGCGGTCGAGCTGGGAAATGAACCCCTTGTCGACCAACTGGGCGCGGAAGGTCGCGGGAAGGACCACTCGGCCCTTGTCATCGAGCGAATGCTCGAACGTCCCAACGAACATGCCTGCAATCCTCTCCACCGGCTCCCCACGGAGCCCCTACGAGCAGACATATTGCCCCACTTCCCCCCACTTCGCAAGTACATCCCTCCCTTTTCTTCCCGAATGGCCCAAATCGGGCTCGATCTGGGCCGTCGGGGCCGTTTGGGCGCGCGGCGGCGACCGCCCCCGGGCGCTCTTCACTAAATGACCTGTTCGATGAGCGAACCGACCCTCACCCCTGGCCCGATGGGGCCAGTCGTCGCACTAGGGGGTCTGGTTCGAGGAGTTGCTTACGGGAGCGCTTCGACCAACGCGTCGCGCAGGTCGAGGCCAGGGTCGCCGAGCGTGGCGGGAAACACACGAACCTCGTCGAGCAAACCGCGACTCGCCGCTATGCGTGGAGCGAGCAACTCGGCATGACGCTGTGCGTCCCAGCGCAACGGCACCGAACACTGAAAGCGGGCGCCCGCTCGGGTTCGACGCTGCGAGATGCCAACAACCTTTGCGCCATCAACGGTGACTTCGCCGGCGGCAAGTCCGGCGAAACACACAACAGAGGACAATTCGTTCGTCACCATTGCCCCGCGATGCACGACACCTTCGATGCCAACCGAACGCAATGCTTCGACCCACACATCACCGAGCCATTGCGAAGCGATGCTCACATCGTCGTTCCATAACGGATCGGATCTGCCGATCACCACATCGACCCAAAGTTGAGCTCCGGGGTCGAGCAACACTGCCCCTCCCCCGCTCTGACGGTTGAAGACATCGACATTGAGTCGCTTCGCCGCCGCAAGGTCGACATCGTCGATTGATTGCGTTGAACCAAGGGCAAGCGCAGATCCGCTCACCTCCAGCAATCGCACCGAACGTTGCGCGCCAGCTGGCACACCGTGGCTATGAAAGCCCCGAGCATCACCTTTTGCTCTAACAACGTCCCAACGAGCCACCGGCGCAGGTTACCGACCAGCGATACGGTCACCGCCATGACTGTTGCTGACAATGGATACCTCGCAGGAAAATCGATCATCGTGACGGGTGCAGCGAGTGGCTTCGGTCGTCTCGTTTCCACTCTCGCATCGAAACGCGGAGCAAACGTTCTCGCCGCCGACATCGATGCCGAAGGCGTCGCAACGCTCGCTACGGAGCTTCAAGCCGAAGGGCTTCACGTGCACGCGCACACGACTGATGTCACCGATGCTGCGCAGATGCACGCGATGGCTGCAGCTTGTGTGGAGCACTTCGGCGCGATCGACGTGCTCGTGAACAACGCTGGCATTATGCCGCTCGCGTTCTGGGCCGATCACGCCGCCGCCGCCGATGCATGGAGTCGTTGCATTGACATCAATTTCAAAGGTGTCGTCAACGGAATCGCCGCGGTTCACGACCAAATGATTAAACAGGGTCGTGGGCACATCGTGAATATTTCATCGATCTACGGAAACACTCCCGTTGCTGGTTCAGCGATTTACACCGCCACCAAAGCCGCCGTGAATGTCCTTTCCGAATCACTGCGTATCGAATCGCAGGGTCGGATCAAGGTCACGACCGTCAAGCCCACGGGAGTCATCGGCACCAACCTCGGTTCCACCATCATCAATGGCGACGCCATGATCGGCATTCTTGGACAGAACATGAGCTCGTTCCAAGAGAACGTTGTGAAGTTCATGACGCCGGGTGAATCCGAAGGTCTCACCGATCCGGAGGACATTCGCTACTGGGCGATCTCACCCGAAGAACTCGCAGAACAAATCGTCTATGTCATTGATCAGCCGTGGGGCATTTCAATTAGCGACATCACCGTGCGCGCGTCGGGCGATCAGTACTTGTCCTGAACCGATCAGGACGTGACTTCGGGCCAGGCCCGACACCAATGCAAATAGGTGATGAGATCCTCGGGCCGAGGGTCGCCACCTGAACCGCCGTAGGCCGTCACCAATCGAAACTTCATGTACGACGCATCGGGAAGCGGCAGGAACGGCGCCCGCCTCCACCATCCACGCGGAGCGAGACGAAAGAGCTGACGAACCGCGGTGCCCCAAAGCGACGGGTGACGCAACAGTGCCATGGCTCCGGCGAGCATCCAGCGCGAGGAAGGTTGATCAGCCACGTACTGATCCTACTGATCGAGTCCGCGCCAGCCGACCGCTGCCGCACCGATAAGCGGACCGTCAGCGCCGAGTCCTCCACGACGCAGTTCGCAACCCTTCGAGAAATCAAGTTGCGCGCGCAACGCGATCTCGTCGTTTGCGGCCACAAAGAACGGATCGCCAAAGCCGAGCGCGACAGAACCGGCGACAACAGCAAGACGGAGGTCGAGAAGATTCGCGACGGTTGCGACTGCACGGCCGACGAGCCGACCCGTTCGTTCGATCACCTCAGGAGTGGCTTCAGCAGCAGGGTGACCGGTGTACGCAGCAATCGCTGTTCCCGATGCTTCGGCTTCGAGACATCCGTATGCGCCGCATCCGCAGAGACGACCATCGGGTTCAACACAGATGTGCCCGACATGCCCAGCGTTGCCATCGGCACCATCAAGTAACCGACCGTCGAGCACGATGCCGCCACCAACCCCGGTGGAAACGACCATGGCCAAATAGTTGTCGACACCTTGCGCCGCGCCGAGCCAACCTTCGCCCAACGCCAGTGCTTTCGCGTCGTTGTCGATGAAAGTCGGAAGTTTTGTCGCCGCCGTGAGTCGTTCAAGTAACGGAAACGAACGCCATGCGGGAATGTTCACCGGCGAGACCTCGACGCCTCCACGCGTCATCGGCCCACCAGTGCCAACGCCACAAACAATCGGTGCGACCGAGGAAGAACTCGTCACCTGTGCGATGAGATCGAGGATGACGCTGAACATTTCGTCGCCAGTTCTGCGTGCCGGGGTGGCGGCACGTTCTCGAACGACAACTCGGCCATCGCGATCAACAATGCCGACGTCGATCTTGGTTCCGCCAATATCGACGGCGAGTGCTGCCGGGACAGACAGAGTCAGTCCTCGTCCTCGCGCTGGAGACGGTCCTTCAGACGTGATCGGGTGTTGCCCAGTGCGTCACGGAAACCCGCAGCCTTCACTGACTGCGTCATCTGCTGCATGCCGACTTTGCCGAGGCGACGTCCGTTGCGTTCAAACGCAAGCGCCGAAACAAGCATTACGAGAAATCCACCAAAGGCCAGAAGGAACGATGTGCCAAGAAGCGCAACCAACAGAATGAGACCGACAACAAAGCCGAATGCCGACCACTTCATCCCGCGAGACGCAGCGGTGTAGACGGTCGTGTCCGCGATGTCTCGAGCCAGACCGGGATCGGTCTGGTAGAGCTGCTGCTCAATCTCGCTGAGGATGCGTTGTTCGTCCTCGGAAAGCGGCACTTCACCTGCTCCTTGTGGTCACTTCGAGTCGACAGTCTCCCACGGACGACCCCGTTACACAACGGCACCCCGGTGCAGGGCGGGTGTCACGAGGTTTCCGAGCCACTCGGCGGATCGGCTTGCTCGGCATCTGGACCCCACTGCTGCGCCCCTCGGCGCTTCAGTCGAAGACCATCAGGCCCCGCGGCTATCGCCGGACCAATCGATTCCTCGCCGAAACGGGCGCGGATTTCATCGATTGTGCGATCGGCTTCCTGCCACCCTGGACCCGAGATCGCTTCGTCAAATGTGAGTTGCCGGGAAGAGTCTGAACTGAGCCCACTCACCGAAAGCCCGAGCAGCCGGACCCCCTGCGCAGGATCGACAAGTTCGAGCAGACCACGACCGGCGTCGAGGAGCGATCGTGAGTCATCGACCGCTACGGCCAACGTTGTCGATCGAGTGATTGTGGTGAAGTCACCGAAACGAATTTTTAATTGCACGGTGCGCCCAACGAGCCCTTGCGCCCGCAATCGCGATGCAACGGAGTCAGCAAACTGCACAAGTTCTCTTTCCAATGTTGAGCGCAAGTGATGATCACGAGTGAATGTTTCCTCGTGCCCAATTGATTTCATCGCTCGATCAGGCTCCACCGATCGCTCATCATGACCATTGGCCAACGAGTGCAGATGACGCCCCTGAGACCGACCAAGGACCGCAACAATATTTTCTTCGGGAAGGTCAGCTAGGTCGGCAATCGTTAGAACGCCAATTCGGTGAAGCTTCGACAATGTGGCTGGTCCGACTCCCCAGAGCGATTCAACCGGCAGCGGTCGAAGAAACGACAGCGTCTCGTCGGGCTCAACGACGAAAACTCCGCTGCCAAACTGAGGCCCATCCTTTGATGCTTTTGGTTTTGCTGCTTCAGTCGCGAGCTTGGCCACAAACTTTGTGCTGGCAACTCCAACCGAGCACGTCAGCCCTTGCTCATCGAGCACTCGCTTACGAATTGAGGCGGCAATGGTCGGAGCATCACCCAAGAGTCGAAGAGCACCGCCCACATCAAGGAATGCTTCATCGAGCGAAAGCGGTTCGACGAGCGGGGTGACATCTTTGAAAATCGCCATGACGTTGGCACTGACTTCGGAGTAACGGTGAAAGCGGCCTCGCAGAAATACCGCGTGCGGACACAAGCGGCGCGCTTGCACCGATGACATCGCTGAATGCACTCCGAACGCTCGTGCTTCGTACGAAGCAGCAGCAACAACTCCGCGTTCACCATCGCCGCCAACCACGACTGGCTTTCCCCGCAACTCCGGTTGGTCAAGTAACTCGACCGACACGAAGAATGCATCCATATCGACATGCAAGATGCTCGCGATGTCGCGCGGAGCATTCACACGCGTGTGACCACCAACGAGGATCGTTCTGAGCCTTCGATGTTGTACGCGAATGAACGCGGATCATCCCAGCGGTGCATCAGCCATTCGAGAACTGGTTCCGCGACCCACGGCGCACCATCGTTGAGATGCAGCCCGCATTGATCGGGATCGACCCATGCCGCGGTTTCAACAATCCCATCGGGATCGTCGAACCGAAGTTCGCCTTCCCATGATTCAGCGAGCCACGCCTCGACCCGAAGTGTCCAACCCATATCGGGTGCAGTGGCGGTGATCTCGTACAACTTCCCCGCCCACTTCGTGACAACTAGCCCAGTTTCTTCGACGACCTCACGGCCGATGCCGTCGACCACTGATTCGCCCGCGTCGATCACCCCACCAGGAGGACTCCAGTCGAATGAGCCATCACGACGACGATTGCGCACGAGCAAGAGCCCGGAGGGGCCCTCAATGACCGCGCCGCCGACAAGCCAGTCACGCATTATCTACGAAGCGTCCGGAGCAATGGGGCGTCGGAGGATGCGATCACGAATCGCCCACCACGTCACAAGTACGAGCGCTTCAACAACGATCCGTGACGACATCTTTGATGTTCCGCGCTCACGGTCGTTGAAGGTGATCGGAACTTCCACAATGCGACCGCCGCGCCGGGCGACGTTATAGGCCATCTCGATTTGGAATCCGTAGCCGTCGGCAGTCACAAGGTCGAGTGGGATACGCGACAACATCGGAGCAGCGAAACAACGGAACCCTGCGGTGGCATCGCGAACTTGCAGCCGAAGCACCACAGCGGCGTAGCGGTTACCGCCACGAGATAACCACTCTCGGTAGCGAGGCCAGTCAGGAATATGGCCACCTGGGACATAGCGAGAACCGATCGCAAGGTCGGCCCCTGATTCCACCGCGTTCAGCAATGAAGGAAGGGCAGCGGGATCATGTTGAAGATCGGAATCCATTTCGATCAGCGCTTCGTAGCCATTTGCGAGTCCGTAGGCGAAACCCGCTCGATAAGCCGATCCCAATCCGGCCTTTGCGCCTCGACGAAGCAGGTTCACGTGCCCGCCGTTGTCTGCTCCCCAGCCCTCGGCAAGGTCTGCGGTTCCGTCCGGGCTGCCGTCGTCAACCACGAGCACGTCGGCCTGCGGCAACGCCTGCTGAATGCGCTGGAGAACCTCGAGAATATTCTCGGCCTCGTTGTAGGTCGGCAAAATGACAAGCGGCTTCACGGATTCAACTGTAGGAGCAAGGAGCGCTCCCCCGGTGCGCAGGCATCTCGCCGCAACCCGTACGATGACACCAATGTCTTCACCGACCCCCACCACGCCACCTGTATCTGCCGCTGCGTCTGCACTTCCGTCTGTTGGTGCACGAGTACTGGCCTTCGTTGCGATCCTCATCGGTGGCACCGCTGGTGGATTCATCGGCTACGCCTTCGTCGATCTTCAGGTCACGGGCGATTCCTCGTTCTGGGCTGGTCTTGGTGCACTCATCGGTGCAGTCGTCGCAGCACTTGGCACCGCAGTCGTTGTGATACTCACGCTCCGAGCAATGGGCGAATGGAACACAATCCGCGCTCGTGACGAAGCAGCTGCCGCCGCAGCAAAATCCAACGCGGCCACCCGCAACGTTCCGCGCGTTCGGTAATGAGCCACGACACCGCAGCGCTTCTCGAAATCGCGACCTCGACGGCGGCCGAAGCAGCGGCGCTCATTGTCGACGGCCTTTCGCGTGCCCGAACATTGGTCGACACCAAGACCACAGGCACCGACATGGTCACCGAGATGGACAAAGCATCCGAAGCCCTCATCCTTGGTCGCCTCGCCGCAGCACGTCCGAACGATGCGGTGCTCGGCGAAGAAGGAACTGACCGACCAGGGTCAACTGGCGTTCGCTGGATTGTCGATCCAATCGATGGCACGACCAACTACCTCTACGGCCACGCCGGATTCGCAATCTCGATTGCAGCAGAGATCGATGGCGAAATTGCCGTTGGCGTTGTTCACGATCCCTTGCATGGAGAGGTCTTCACCGCAGTTCGAGGCCAGGGCGCATTCCGAAATGGCCTCCCAATCCACGCCTCGACCGAAACCAACCTCTCTCACGCTCTCGTCGCAACCGGCTTCTCCTACGAACCAGATCGTCGCCGTCGTCAGGCCGCAGTGCTCGGCAAGATCATCGGCTCACTTCGCGATATCCGGCGTATGGGGGCAGCCTCGGTCGACCTTTGTTCGGTTGCGTGCGGCCGGGTCGACGCCTATTACGAACGCGGTTTGCAGCCATGGGACCATGCCGCCGGCGCGCTTATTGCAACCGAAGCTGGCGCACTTGTTGGCAACCTCACCGGCGGAGCTGTCGAATTCGAGTTCTGCCTCGCTGCTCCTCCAGCGCTCTTTGACGAACTGCGATTGCTCCTCATCGATGCCGACGCCGCCAACGCCTAACAGTCGCTCGCGACGCTCAGTTCGAAGAATCTGACGCAGCGGCCGCTGATCGGTGACAATGGAGATCTATGGGAACCCGCATCCTTACCGTCGAGGACGACGAACGAATCCGTACCGCTGTTCGCCTCGCGCTTGAGGACGAGGGCTGGGATGTCGAAGAAGCAGATACTGGCGAGGAAGCGCTTCAGGCGTTTACCCGCCAGCCCAGCGATGTCGTCCTCATCGACATCATGCTTCCCGGCATCGACGGCTTCGATGTGTGCCGCTCCATTCGACGCGTCAGCGATGTCCCGATTGTCATGGTTACCGCTCGCGCCGACACCCACGACGTTGTCGCAGGCCTTGAAGCCGGCGCCGACGATTATCTCACCAAGCCTTTCGCCCCGAAAGAACTCTCCGCCCGAATTCGTGCGCTACTTCGCCGTGCCCGAACGATCGACCTGGCACCAACACACTTGCGCTTTGGCGATCTCGAGATCATCCCCGATGAAGGAATTGTTCTTCGCGACAACAAAGAAGTTCATCTCACAAAGACCGAGTTCCGAATGCTTGTTGAACTTGCGTCTGCTCCCGGTCGCGTCTTCAGCCGTGAGGTTCTTCTGGAACGCGTGTGGGGCTACGGCTACTTCGGTGACGGTCGCCTCGTCGATGTCCACGTCCGCCGTTTGCGCATGAAGGTCGAAGTCGATCCCGCCAACCCGCGTCACGTCATGACGATTCGCGGCCTCGGCTACAAACTCCAGCAGTGACCAAACCCATCACGACTCGCACTCGGCGACGCCGTCGGGCACGGATCATTGCTCCAGTCCGTCGTCGATTTGGTCTCCGCACACGACTCACGCTCACCTTTGCGCTTGGCGCAGCGGTGTTGTCGGCAGTTTTGGCGTTCATCACCTTCGGGCTCACCCGCCAGAACCTGATCGATCAGCGCCAGGACTCCTCGGTCACACGAGCCTTCGCGAATGCTGACCGTCTGTCGGTCGAACTCCCTTATGCCACGACACCCGTGATGGTGACTCGCAATTTGAACAACCTTTCGCACCCCAATGATGCGAATGCAGTTCTCTCCAACGGTGGGCGTTGGTACGCGACCGACGCGGCAGTGTTTTCCCAACAGTCGATCCCGACATCCCTCGTTGAAATGGTCGCTGACGGTCAGGGCGCGACGATGCGGACCCCCGTCAACGGATCGACCCAACTCATCGTTGGCGTACCTATTCCCGATCTCGACGCGCAGTATTACGAAAGCGTGCCTCTCGCCGATCTGCAGCACACACTCAACGGATTGGCATGGACACTTCTCATTGCGTCGGCGCTTACGACAGTGGCCGGTGCACTCATCGGATACTGGGCAAGTCGCCGAGTCTTCGCTCCATTGCTTGATGTCGGCACCGCAGCCGGTGCAATCGCAGGCGGCCGTCTCGATACTCGGCTCCCTGAAGGCGTCGACGCCGACCTCGATCTGATATCGAAACCGTTCAACGAGATGGCGCAAGCGCTCGAGGACCGCATCGAGCGCGACGCGCGCTTCGCCTCTGAGGTCAGTCATGAGTTGCGTTCGCCACTAATGACACTTGCCGCGTCAATCGAAGTTCTCGAAAACACTCGTGACGATCTCCCCGAACGAGCGCGCACTGCTCTCGAATTGCTATCGGCCGATATCGATCGTTTGCAGCAACTCGTTGAAGACCTCCTTGAAATTTCTCGGTTCGATGTTGGCGCTATCACGCTCCACCTTGAAGAGGTACTGGTCGTTGAACTCGTCTACCAATCGGTGAGCGTGCTTGGCGGCGGAGGTGTTCCCGTCATCCATGACATCGACACCGACGAATTGATTGTGCGCGTCGACAAACGCCGATTCGGTCGGGTGATCGCCAACCTTCTCGACAACGCCGATCGCTACGCCGGCGGAGCTACCTCAGTAACCGTTGAACGCGTGAATGACATGGTCCAGATCAGCGTTGAAGATCAGGGCAATGGCGTGCCCGAAGACGAACGCGACATTGTCTTCGATCGCTTCTCTCGAGGCAGCGAAGGTGGCAACCGTTCAAACGACACCGGCGTTGGCCTTGGTCTCGCACTTGTCGATGAACACATCCGACTTCATGGTGGGAAGGTATGGGTCGAGGATCGACGCGACGGCGACCACGGCGCAAGGTTTGTCGTGGAACTCCCGCTCATCGATCCGCCTGCACAGGATCAACCCGAAGAGGAAGCCCTATGAACCTCGCGCCCCTTCGCCGCATCATTGCTGTCGTCGCTCTCTCCGCAGGTCTCGCTGCAGCAATCGCGTCATGCAGCATCCCCACCGAGGATCAACCTCACCAGATCAACCGCGAACAGACCACGACAACGGTGACAGCCACCCCCTGATCGGGAGCGAACCAACTGGGGCGCTAGATCGGCAGATCGCCTGTTGCCGCGCGAGTACTTCCGTGATCACGCCAGGCAGCAATCGTGCGTTGGGCGATGCGCATCTGATGGATTTCGTCGGCACCATCAGCGAATCGTGCCCATCGAGCCTGCTGATACATATGAGCGAGCGGCGTGTCGGTTGAATAGCCCAATGCTCCGTGGACCTGAATCGCACGATCGATAATGCGATTCAACGAGTTCGCAACGAAATGTTTGGCCATCGATACTTCTGCGGTGAAGTCGTCGCCGCGATCGATCTTGTAGGCCGCGTGCAACACCATGAGCTTGCACTGGTAGAGCTCCATCGCTGAATCGGCGATGAGCCACTGAATACCTTGCTTCTCGGCGAGGATCGAACCATGTGAATATCGATCAAGAGAACGCTCCACCATCATGTCGAGAGCAACTTCGGCCTGAGCGATCCAACGCATGCAATGGGCAAGACGCGCCGGCCCCAGTCGGTACTGGCCCAAACGATGGCCCTGACCGCGACCACCGAGCATCGCTGAATCCGAGACACGAAGGTCTTCGATCAGGATTTCGGAATGGCCAGTGGCGCCGTGCATCGTTTCGATCTGACGCACCTCGTTCCATCCTTCGGAAGGGATATCGACGATGAATGCGGTGTTCGCCGCTTGCGGCAGATCAGGATCATCTTCCGTGCGCGCAACGAGAATCGCAAAGCTGGCCCGATGCGCGTTGGAGATGAACCACTTGTGCCCGTTAATTACCCATTCCTCGCCGTCTTGTTCGGCATGCGTGCGAATGAGCGTCGGATCAGAACCAGCCACTTCGGGTTCAGTCATTGCAAAGCAGGACCACACGCGGCCTTCGCATAGCGGACGCAGATACTTCTCTTTCTGCTCGTCGGTTCCCCAATGCAGCAACGTATGCATGTTGCCTTCATCTGGCGCCTGACAATTGAGAACCCACGGGCCAAGTCGAGTTCGCGCCGCTTCGGCCTGCACCATCGCAAGCTGCACATGCCCCAAACCCATGCCGCCCCACTCAACCGGCATATGGGGAAGCCAGAGTCCGAGTTCTTGTGCTTGACGGCGCAACTCAATCAACTCTGCGACGTACGCACGTCGGTCGGTTTCCGCGACCCCTTCAGCTTCGAGTCGCTTCTCGGTCGGAGTGACCACCTCAGCGATAAACGTTCGGACTTTGCCGCGGATCTCTTCGAGTTCGGGTGACAGACTGAAATCAATGCTCACATCCGCAGTCTGCCCCGAACTGAGGCCCTCGTGACTGTTGTGGTGGCGATCGATGCCGGCACGACTGGGGTGCGGGCGATCGCGTTCGACCATCAGGGCCTCCCGGTTTGTTCGAGTTACCGGGAATTTACGCAGTTCTTTCCGCAACCCGGATGGGTCGAACATGATGCCGACGAGATTTGGGATGCCGTCCAACTCGTCCTCGCCGAGTTGAAAACAGCGCTCGACGCCACGAGCGAAACCATTGCCGCAATCGGCATCACTGATCAGCGCGAAACAATCGTCGCGTGGGATCGATCCAGTGGGAAACCTCGTCATCGGGCGATTGTGTGGCAAGACCGGCGCACTGCCGACTACTGCGCACAACTCGAAGCAAAAGGCGCTCTCGAACTCGTTCGATCAACCACGGGCCTCGTGCTTGATCCGTACTTCTCCGGAACAAAAGCGCACTGGCTCCTCAACGAAGGTGGAATAACGCCGGACAGCTCAATCGCAATCGGAACAATCGATTCATGGCTCATTTGGAAACTGACCGATGGCGCCGTTCATGCCACCGATGCCACAAATGCCAGTCGCACAATGTTGTTCGACATCCGAAGCGGCGAGTGGTCTGACGAGTTATGTGAATTGCTCGAGATTCCGCGTCACGTATTGCCCGAAGTTGTTCCATCAAGCGGCCGCATAGGCATCACTGCGTCGTCCTGCGCGCTTGGCACTGGAATTCCTATCAGCGGTGTCGCGGGCGATCAGCAAGCTTCATTGTTCGGACAAGCGTGCTTTGAACCAGGCATGGCCAAGAACACCTACGGAACTGGCAGTTTCGTGCTCATGAATGTCGGCGCAACTTGCCCTCCCCCGGTCGAAGGGTTGTTGACCACCGTCGCATGGTCGCTGCCTTCGGCAACGGGTGCTTCGCAACTCACCTACGCCTACGAGGGCGCAATCTTCGTCACTGGCTCGGGCGTGCAGTGGCTGCGCGATGGATTGCACGTAATCGAAAATTCAAATGAGGTCACCGCTCTTGCCTCATCGGTCGCCAGCACCGATGGCGTCGTCGTGGTTCCTGCATTCACCGGGCTCGGAAGCCCATGGTGGGATCCCTACGCACGCGGAACCATTCTTGGAATCACCCGAGGAACAACCGCTGCGCACATTGCGCGAGCAATGCTTGAGTCAATCGCTTTTCAAACTCGCGATGTCGTCGATGCGATGACCAACGCGGGCGGCCTCGAACTCCGATCATTACGAGCCGATGGCGGAGCAGCAAGCGATTTCGTGCTGCAACTTCAAGCCGATCAACTTGGAGTACCGGTTCATCGACCAACAGTGCCCGAGACCACCGCACTCGGTGCCGCTTACCTCGCTGGCCTTGCCGAAGGGGTCTGGGGCTCGCTCGATGACATCACCGCAAATTGGGCAGTAGATGTCACCATCGAGCCAACTACTGATCGCACACTCATCGACCTTGGCCATCAGCAATGGTTACGAGGGGTCGAGCGTTCCCGGGGTTGGGCCAAGGAATCACCAAACACCTAATCGCAGCTCAGCCCCTCGCTGATGGGTGTTGCTGGCGTGCCGCAACCGTCAACTCTCGAAACCTGGTGTCAACGATCCGAGCCAGAGCGGCCGCTTGCCTCCGTTCGCGAGCCCGGAACGATTCGCCGTTCCGGCCCATCACCAGCGCACGTCCAGCCGCCGGCAATGGAGCCCAGACCATGTCAGAAGGTCCGGCGTCGCCATCGGAAACTCGGGCCGACGACTGGCTTCCTGCCACAAACGCCGCGATCCACGCCGCAGGCGGACATTCACCAACTTCCGCAACGATGGAACCATCGGCGAGGTCGAGAACAACACCCCAATGAGCCCCAACGGTTCGAACACCGTGAACACACAGTTCGTCGATTGCTGCCGACGGGGTGGGCGCACCGACCAAGAGCGCGGCAGTTTCCAGCGCATCAACGCGCGGATCGTGCAGAGCTTCGGCCGCAGGACGAATGCTTTCGACATCGACTCCGTCAACCTGATGGACCTCGGCAACCAACAACTCAACCAGCGCGTTGTCGGGAAGTTCCACAACGAGTTCATCGATTGCACGTCTGGCACCGCGCTCAAGAATGTCGATACCAGTTACATCGCCACCGACCGCGCCAATTCGACTCGCCAGTGCGCCGAGCGCACCCGGACGATCGGGCATCCACACTCGAAGGATGTAGGTCTGAGTCATGGCAGCACCCTAAACATCGAGGATGAACGCCATGTTTCCGAGGCACGACATCAGCGAGAACTCCGCTACTCCCGCCGCCGCGGAACGTGCAGCTATTGGCCGTCGAGGCGGGTCAGCGCACGACGCAGATTGCGCACGGCCTGCTGGGTACGCTGCTCGTTTTCGATGAGTGCAAACCGCACGAAGCCTTCGCCACCGGGGCCAAATCCGACGCCCGGGGATGCCGCAACGTTGGCCTCTTTGACGAGGAACGACGCGAATTCAATCGACTTCATTTCGGAGTACTGCTCGGGGATCGGCGCCCACACGAACATCGTGCCCTTCGGCGGTTCGATGTCCCAGCCGATGCGCTTGAGCCCGTCGCACAGATAGTCGCGACGCGATTGGTAGATCTCGTTGACTTCCAGCGGAAAATCGGCGGCCTCGTTAAGCGTGACCGTTGCGGCAATCTGAATGGGCTGGAACGTGCCGTAATCGAGATAGCTCTTGAACTTGGCCAAGGCTGCGACAACATCGGCGCGACCGAGCATGAACGCGACGCGCCAACCAGCCATCGAGAACGACTTCGTCATTGAGTAGAGCTCAACAGCAACTTCTTTGGCGCCTTCGGCCTGGAGAATTGAAGGCGGACGGTAGCCATCGAAACCAATGTCGGCATAGGCGTTGTCATGAACCACAACGACATCGTGCTCACGGGCGAAGTCGACGACCTTCTGCATGAACTCAAGATCGACACATGTGGTGGTTGGGTTATGCGGGAATGACATGACGATGACACGCGGCTTGGGCCAGGAGTATTCCCACTGCTCACGAAGATTGTCGAAGAAGTCTTGACCCGTTCCGAGAGGAACCTCGCGAATGTCGGCACCTGCGAACAGCGGACCGAAAATGTGGATCGGGTACGACGGTGATGGAACGAGCGCAGCATCGCCCGGCTGCAACAGCGTCCACATGAGGTGCGAGAAACCCTCTTTGGCGCCAATGGTGCTGATGACTTCAGTATCGGGATCGAGCGTGACCCCGAACCGATGCTGGTAGTACCCGGCGATTGCTTCACGAAGTTTCGGAATGCCGCGGCTTGCTGAGTATCGGTGGTTTCGAGAATTGTGCGCAGCCTCGGACAACTTCTCAACGGCAATGTCCGGAGACGGGAGGTCGGGGTTGCCGAAGCCGAGGTCGATGACGTCGTGGCCGGCTCGGCGTGCCTCGATCTTCAACGAATCGATAATCGTGAAGACATACGGCGGCAGCGAAGTAATTCGGCGGAACTCCATCCGGGCGAGGTTAGTGGAGCAGCGCGGCGCCAATGGCACCCGCCAAGGGCCCCGATTGGGCCGGCTCGATGCGAGTACGACGCCGAGAACGCCCGCCGAGAACCTCATCGACGAAGAGTTGCCGCGTCCGATCGAGGTACAGATCCGACACCGAAACCAGTCCCCCGCCAATCACAAAGAGTTCGGGGTCGAGCACATCGGCCAGGTTGGCCAATCCCCGAGCCAGCCATTGCGCGAAATCTGCCCACACCGCAAGAGCGTCGTCATGTCGTGCGCGGGCGAGGCCCACAAGACGTTCACCCGTGATCGCTTGCCCGTCGGGAGCAATGTCGAGACCCCGCTGTTGTGCCAACCACACCAGCCCCGCCCCCGATGCGTAACGCTCCCAACATCCGCGTCGGCCACACACACAAAGTGGTCCACTGGGGTCGATGCACATATGACCCGGTTCGCCAGCGAAGCCGTGCGCGCCGCGACGGACTGCACCGTCAATCGCGACTCCCCCGCCGATACCGGTTCCAAGGGTTACGAGGACGACATCCTCAACACCTTGAGCGATACCAGAGGACATTTCTGCAACCAGCGCGCATGTGGCGTCGTTGTCGATTCGTACCGATGCATCGAGTTCACGCGCAACTGCATCGCGAACCGGGACATCGATCATGCACTGCAGATTGGGAGCGGCGCGCAACACATCACCATCGTCAACCAAACCAGCAAGACCGACACCGAGATGGCCTTCAACCCCGCATCGTCGGGCTAGCGCGACGAGTTCGGCAATGACTCCCTCGGCTGACGATGGGGTCGAGACCTCATGCTGAGCGAGAACTTCCGTGGGCCGTGACCGATCAACGGCAACTGCCAGCATCTTTGTGCCGCCAACATCGATACCGACCAGTCGTTCACTCACAGGTGAATGATTAGTCCATCAGAGCAGAGTTGTTGGAGTTCATGTCTGAGGTTGCGCTCAGTAGCGGAGAAGAGCACCAATACGACCGTGCACGTCAAGGTCGGCATTCGCTTCACACGTCACGACGTGCGCCCCCTCAAGCAGTGCGGCATCGACCGCGTCGCTGACAACGTCGTCGACGCGTTCCATTTCCTGCCCATCGACTGGACACTTCGGACCTCTCACAGCAAGAGCCCCGCACGCACACAACCAACCCGATTCCTCAAACCCGTTGGAGACAAGAAGCGTTGCGACCCTGCGTTCGTTCAACGCTCCGAGCACGGGACCAAGGCCAGCGGTGCCTTTCTTGCCAGTTCCGATCGCATCACGAAGTTTCTTGACCGCCAATTGCTCACGTTCAAGTTCCACAACGTGCTCAATCTCGAACGCAGCCTTGGCAATTTCGGTTTCGTTCGCGGCCACCGGAACATGAATGCGGGGCGCCAACCGTTCACGCAGGTAGGGATGCAACTCGTGTTCCACCGCCGCATAAACCTCGTCAGTCGCCCCGATACTTAAACGACCAAAACCCCGCTCTTGCAACAGGCGAAATACCGCTTCGGTCGAGTGACGGAAATGCTGATGCGCGAGTTCATCGATGTGGTGCTGCTCACGCTCTCGAGAGCCTCGACTCGCATCATCTCGGCGGTCGTACTCACGCGGAAGGGCTTCGAAAAGTTCTGTTCGCTCGACAACTTCACCGAATTGGAAGATGAACATACGTGCCCGTTGCCGATCAACAAGCAACACGCCAAGGGGCTCGAGAGCATGAACGATCGCCTCAAGCGGCGCCACAACCGGAGACTGATTCACCGAAAGCCGATTCGCGACCGAAACTGGGAGCCGAATGACTTTCCAATACTTTTTGTCTGCGCACGAGAACATGGCGAGTCCACGAACACCGTGTCGATCGAGTTGCTCAGCCACGTAGTTAGACATCAGCGCGAAGTCGGCATCAAAGTTTTGGCCAGGATGCGATGCGAGCAACTGCTTCTTCAACGACGCAAGTTCGAGCTGGTAATCCTTCGGCCGAATTTGTCGGCGACCATCAACATCGAGGTAACAACTCACAACGGGTGTGTCGGCGCTTTTGAAACCTGCCAATTCCTTGATCGTTGCCTCAGTGATCACGGTCATGGAGCCTCCTCAGTTATTGAACTACTTCAACTGAGCGTATGCCTCTGACTCACGCCGCGCTCAGGGACTTTCGTCGGTTCGCTCAGGATCGCGAGTCACGTCTTTCACGACATTGGCGGCCACGCGTTGCGCTTGTTGCGCAATGACAGACACGACGCCGACAACCCGTTCGGTTGCAGAAGGGTCATCAAGTAACGCTTCAGCGGCGTCGAGAAATGATCGACCCGCTGCGATGAGCTCTCGGGCTGCTGCCCGCATTGCTTCTTCGTCGGGCGCCATTGAACTGGAGCGTCAGTCTTCGTCGCTCGGACGAGGAGAACCTTCGACCCGAGCCTTGAGCTCTCCGAGAGCGGTCTTGATGATGCGACCTTCAGCGCGACGCTTCACGAAGCCTGGAATTGGATAGACCAAATCGATGGCCAGTTCGTAGACGACGTCGGTGGCTGCTCCGTCTTCGGCGGCGGTGAGCACATAGGCGCCATCGAGTTCACGAGGAAGATCGCCTTCGACAAGTTCCCAGCCCAAACGATTCGGTGCTGCGGCGTAGTCGTAGCGGAGCTGATAGGTGGTGCTTCGTCCCATGGCCGCCGCACGAAACTCGACCACGATTGCGCGGCCATCGGCATCGGTCTCGACAACGGTGACCTCTTTGAGATCGCCGGCCCACTCGGGATACGACGTGAAGTCGACCAACGTTGCGAAACAGCGCTCAACCGGTGCTGCAATTCGGATCTGCTCTTTGGCCTGTTCGGACATGTCCGTACCCTACTCCGCCCCTACTCGGCGTCGTCTGCTGGCTTCTTCGGCGCCGACTGTTTGTGAACACGCCGAGCTTCCTCACGACGCCCGGCGCGGCTGGGCTCTGGCGTGCGCTGCGGAAATGTGCCGTAGGCCGCGACCCATAGCCCGGTGAAGCCAAGTGCCCACATCGGCGCGAGCACTCCGAAGGCCAAGCCCGTGTAGAGGTGGAGCGACGCGACAACGATTGATGCCACTACCTGCACCGTCAGCGAAATCATCAGGATCGCCTGCACGCGTTTCGGTGCAGATCCCGAAGCGAAGAAGAGTCCGCCGATTCCAATCGCTTCGGTCCGGCTTCGGTCAATGGCCCGAAAAAACGCGAGACCAAAGACGACCATTCCGACGAAGAATTCAAGGAGCGAGACGGCGACATAGGCGCCGGTAAGTGCTCCCTGGAAAATCGATGCAGCGAGACCAAGCAGAACGAACATCGCCGTTCCGACAACAGTTGCTCGGAGGATGCCGGTACCGGCGATTACCTGCGGGGATGCCGACTCGCTCGGATCGCCCTCAATGTTCTTTTCGTCAGTCACGTCAGGACCCGATCCGTTCCAGTTCTCGGTGCAGCAATGTTGCCAGTCGATCGTGTGTGAACTCGGCACTGGATCGAGCCCGACCAGCATCACCCAACTTCTGGCGAACCGCGTCATCGTCGAGAAGTCCCTCGAGTGCCTTCACCACAGCTGCGACATCTCGGGGTTGTTCGACGACGATGCCCGTTTGACCATCGACCACGGCTTCGGCGGAACCGCCACTGCGACCGGCGACGACTGGCACTCCGCAAGCTGCGGCTTCAAGAAACACAATTCCGAAACCTTCTTGTTCGAGTCCTGCCCAACGATTGCGGCACAACATTGCGAACACATCAGCAGAGCCCAAAAGAGGAACAAGATCAGCGTCATCCACGCGCCCTAGGAATCGGACCGGTGCGCCTCGGTGCTTCGCACGTCGTTCGAGCCGCGAACGATCGCGACCTGAACCAGCAATTGCAACCTGCAACGTGGGCCATCGCTTCGCCAACTCAGCGCTTGCATCAATAAGGATGTCGAAACCTTTTCGGGGCACAAGGCGGCTCATGCCCAAAATCAGAGGTGCGTCGGGATCAAAACCAAGACGATTCCGAACACCACTGCGTTCTTGTTCTCCTAAAGGAACGAAACGGTTCGTGTCGACACCAGGCGGGAGGACGATCGTCGGAAGATCGATGCCCGCGCATCGACGAGCTTCCGCCGCCGGATAACCGCCTGCGGCAACGACGACCTCGGCGCCCCTTAAGACACGTCGCAACACCGACGCTGTGATTGGGAGACGACCTGGAACGGTGACTTCCGCCCCGTGCACAACGACGCCATAGGGACGTTCGAGCCATGGCCCAAGAATGCCAAGCGGCACGGCCGGATCGAGCAGAACGAGATCGACGTCGAGCTCGGCC
>Ga0114960_10000890_pt1 | contig 24624 bp, 21 predicted proteins | sample C_130625_MF_Meta_FD_92637 | JGI IMG/M metagenome (GOLD analysis project Ga0114960, IMG submission 92637) | Freshwater microbial communities from Lake Croche, Canada to study carbon cycling - C_130625_MF_MetaG | ecosystem: Environmental > Aquatic > Freshwater > Lake | place: Lake Croche, Canada... | reverse complement strand
GAGTGCTTTAGATCAAATAACTTTTTGTATTCAGGGGTTAGTTTACCTAAAGCAGTCCAATTTTTTGTATTAAAATCAAAAACATAGCAACTGTCAGTTGAGGTTGTTTCAAAACTACTTGGATAATTAGGGTAATAGTAAGAGTTGCTAACATACAATTTTGGGTTTGCCCCTCCCTCATTAAAATGCATCACTGCATCTTTTTGGTCGTCAAAATAACAAGGAACTGCTCTATTTGCTTGAATTAACTCCCATTGATGGGTTTTGGTTGAAAAATAATTTATGATACCCCTTATCTGCCAAAATCCTAACCCCCCAACTTGGTATAAAGTATCTTTAATAAAAAAGTTTTGGGTAAAAAAATTAACGCCTGAATGTAAAGTTTGATCAATTCGTTCAACAAGAATATGGTTGTTTTTGTATGTTGCTTTCAATAATTTCCCAGTACCTAGCGGTTGAATAAAGACTTCTTTTCCTTTTTTTATAACGTTCGAATTGGTAAAACTAGCAATATCTTGTCCAAAATTGAAGGCATTGTTTACAGTTATAGTAGTGTTATGGATTGTGTCCTTTAACAACAATGTCAATAACTGTACTTCATGTTTTTTCAATAGGTAAGTATCCTTTTGTGCATGAAGTGCATTTACAACAATAAGCAGTCCAAAAAAACAATAAATTTTTTTAATCAATACCATGTTGTTACAAATGTAATCATTTATATAATAAGAAATTTTCTTATTTGATTATTTATATATTATGTGATATATTAATTTGTAAGTTATTGGTTAATAATATTTTAAAAGTATTTATAAAATTTCTCATCTTAAATTATGTAAATATGAAAATATTCTAAAAGTTCCCACAATTTTACATTACTTTTTTATAGGAAAGGAAAATAAATTAAAGAAATATATAATATTAAAATATTTATCCTTTGGGGGAAGGATAAAGGGGTGGTTGGGATTTTTCCTAGTCACCCCAACTTTTTTAATTAAAAAATCAATTCGTTAAAAGATTTACACAGCGATGTTAAAATCCCTTAAAGCATCATTTAGACTTGTTTTTAAGTCGGTACTTGCTTTACGTTGACCAATGATTAAAGCACAACTTACTTGGTAGTCACCTGCAGGAAAGGATTTCTTATAACTGCCTGGAATAACAACACTTCTCGCTGGTACACGACCTTTATATTCAATAGGTGTATCACCGCTAACATCAATAATTTTAGTACTCATTGTTAAAACTACATTGGCACCTAAAACAACTTCTTTTTCTAAATGAACGCCTTCAACTACAATACACCTACTTCCAATAAAGCATCCGTCTTCCACAATAACAGGACTTGCTTGTAAAGGTTCTAAAACCCCTCCAATACCTACGCCACCACTAAGATGTACATTTTTTCCAATTTGAGCACAACTTCCAACTGTCGCCCATGTATCAACCATTGTACCTTCATCAACATATGCACCAATATTTACATAACTTGGCATTAGTACTACATTTTTGGCTAAAAAAGCACCATATCTTGCTACTGCAGGAGGCACTACACGCACACCTAATGAAGCATAATCTGATTTTAATAACATTTTATCGTGAAACTCAAAGGGGCTAACTGTCCATGTTTGCATAGGTTGAATTCCAAAATACAGTAAAATAGCTTGTTTCACCCATTCGTTTACGATCCATATATCGTCTATTGGCGTTGCAACCCTCAATCTACCTTTGTCCACTTCCTCTATTACTTCCCTGATGGCGTTTGTATAAGTCGTTTCTTTCAGTAAAGAACGGTCGTTCCATACTTTTTCAATTTTTGTTTTTAAGTCCATTTTTCAATTTTTGCAAAATTAAGAGTATAGATGTATATTTTTTGAATTGTTTTACACAATAAACACCCAATTTTATGAAGGGTATTGTTTAATTTGCAGCATGTTTGCTTTTCATGATGACATACAATCTTGTTTAGAAGTACTAAGGCAGGGTGGACTCATTCTGTATCCAACAGATACTGTTTGGGGAATTGGTTGTGATGCCACCAATGAAGCAGCCGTCAAACAAATTTATCGATTAAAAAATAGAATGGATTCAAAAGCATTGATTGTTTTAGTAGCCAATGAAGTTTCTATTTTAAATTATGTCGATATGCCAGCATTAAAAATCTTTGATTACATAAAAGGCATACATAAACCGACTACAGTCATCTATCAAAATGCAAAACAATTGCCCAAGAATTTAGTGGCTACTGATGGTTCAATTGCAATTCGAATATGTAATGACTTTTTTTGCAAGACCTTAATTGAACAATTTGGCAAACCAATTGTAAGCACTTCTGCCAATGTATCAACTTATCCTACGCCACTTTGTTTTCAGGATATTTCAATTGAAATAAAACAGGGTGTTCACTATATTGTAAAACATCGTCAAGAAGAAACCACCATGCAACAACCCTCTTCAATTATAAAGTGGGAACCTTCAGGTGAAATAACCATAATTAGACATTAAACTTTAAGGGCCTTAAAATTTATTTTCTCTCATGCAAAAAATTGCTGTCATTCAAACTGCTTTTATTGGAGATGTTGTATTAAGTACTTCCTTATTGGAATCTTTGCATTCATATTATTCAAGTGCACAAATTGATGTGATTGTTAGAAAAGGAAATGAGGCTTTGTTTTTACATCACCCCTTTGTTAACAATGTAATTGTATGGGATAAGCAAAGAAAAAAATATGCAAACTGGTGGTTGGTGTTGAAGCAAATAAGGGCGCAAAAATATGATCTGTTGTTAAATGTACAAAGGTATACTGCCACTGGATTGTGGACAGTTTTATCCAATGCAATCACTACAATTGGATTTGATAAAAATCCACTTTCTTTTATGTTTACCCACCGCATAAAACACCAAGCTTTGAAACCAGGCTTGCATGAAATACAAAAAAATCACGCATTGGTAAAAGCAATCAACTCAAATATTCCATTAAGTAATCCTAAATTATACCCTGCTACAGCCCATTTTCAAAAGATTAAGCCCTTGCAAATAGAACCCTATATTTGTATTGCACCTGCTTCAGTTTGGTATACCAAACAATTTCCAATTGCACAATGGGTAAAGTTTTTAAATGCGTTAGAATTTAACGGCAGCGTTTATATTATTGGTGGTCCTGGGGATAAAAAACTAGGGGATCAAATTATTGAAGCAGTATCACCAAAGGCTATCGTTAAAAATAAATTGAGTAATGTCGCTGGACAATTACATTTTTTAAGCTCAGCAGCTTTGCAAAAATCTGCGATTTTAAATTATGTAAATGATTCTGCCCCCATGCATTTTGCATCTGCTATGAATGCACCTGTTGTTGCAATTTATTGTTCAACAATACCTGATTTTGGGTATGGACCTTTATCAACAAAGTCTTATATCGTTCAAACCAATGAATTACTTACCTGTAAACCTTGTGGGCTTCATGGAAAAAATGCTTGTCCAATGCAACATTTTGAATGTGCCATGACGATTCAAATACAGCAACTACTGGCACCATTGGTTCAAATGCAGCAACATTAGTATCTTTACTTTATGCAGTTACAGCTTACACAAAGAGAGACTGAGTTACTGAAAGCAGTTGCGAAAGCAGCTTATGCTATACAAGTGCCTGCCTATGCTGTGGGTGGATTTGTACGGGATAAAATTTTGCAAAGACCCACCAAAGACATCGATATTGTTTGCTTGGGTGATGGAATGGCACTGGCACAAGTTTTTGCTAAACTTTTTCACCCTACACCACCTGTTGCCTTGTTTAAAACATTTGGGACGGCACAAGTTAAATTTGATGATATTGAAATTGAATTTGTTGGGGCTCGTAAAGAAAGTTATGTCCGAAATAGTCGTAAGCCCGAAGTGAGTCCTGGAAGTATTGAAGATGATCAAAATAGAAGAGACTTCACCGTAAATGCTTTAGCTATTTCATTACACAATGACCATTTTGGTACAATGATAGATCCATTTGGTGGCCTTATTGATTTACAAAATAAAATTTTAAGGACACCTCTTGCTCCTGAACAAACTTTTGATGATGATCCATTGCGAATGATGCGTGCCATTCGTTTTGCCACAGAATTAGACTTTACTATTACAGCGGATACTTTTGAAGGCATGCAAAAAATTGCAGCAAGAATTAAAATTGTTTCTCAGGAAAGGATCACGGACGAGTTACAAAAAATTATGATGACCAAAACGCCTTCAAAAGGATGGTATCTGTTAAAAGAGTCGGGTTTATTGCAATATATTTTTCCTTTATTATTACAATTGCAAGGCGCAGAGACCATGGATGGAATAGGGCATAAAGATAATTTTTCACATACCCTTCAAGTAGTAGACAATGTAGCTAAAACATCGGATGATGTTTGGTTAAGGTGGGCAGCCTTATTACATGATATTGCGAAACCTAAAACTAAAAAATTTGAACAAGGAACCGGTTGGACATTTCATGGACATGAAGTGGTGGGTGCAAGAATGGTCCCTTCTATTTTTGCACAATTAAAGTTACCATTGAATGATAAGATGAAAATGGTTCAAAAATTAGTAGCCTTACATCTTCGCCCAATTTCACTTACGAAAGAATATGTAACAGATAGCGCTATTCGAAGGTTATTATTTGATGCAGGGGATGATATTGAAAATTTAATGATACTTTGTGCAGCCGATATAACAAGTAAAAATCAACAAAAAGTAAAACGTTTTTTACAAGGGTTTGAATTTGTTAAACTTAGGTTACAGGAAGTGGAAGAAAAAGATAGTTTACGCAATTGGCAGCCTCCCATTACAGGTGAAATGATTATGCAAATTTTTAATATTACCCCTTCTAAGCAAGTGGGTATTATTAAAGATGCAATTCGAGAAGCTATTTTAGATGGTATTATTCCAAATGAGAAGGAGGCAGCCTACACATATATGTTGAAAGAAGCAGCTAAACAAGGTTTGTTTCCTGCAATAAAATAGTAATTTCGTGCTTCAATAATTTTATATGGCCATTTTAAAGTTTAGGGTGTATTGGGAGGAGGATGATGCTATTTACAGAGATGTGCTCATTAAGCATGCGCAAAATTTTCAACATTTACATGAAATTATTTTAAAGGCCTTCGGATTTGACCAGTTGCATGCAGCTACTTTTTATCGGAGCAATGATGTATGGAAAAGAGGTCGGGAAATTAGCAAAGCCCTTTATGATAAAGAATATGTTGTACCACCGTTAATGATGAATGAAACAATGATTGGTTCAGAAATTATGGATACCAATCAACATTTTATTTATGTATATGATTTTGACAAAAATTGGACATTTTTAATTGTACTCATTCAAGTTGTTAAAAATGTGGATGCGGACATGACATTGGAATATCCTGTCATCGCAAGGACTGAAGGGGTAGGGCCCATGCAATATGGCGCTAAAGGGTTGTTAGGGAAAAACTTTGCAGATATTGAAGAAAAATACGATTTATCAGAAACAAAAGACGGCTTTGGCATTGCACATGAAAATGATGCTTTAACCTCAGATGAGGACCATGACGAAACGAATGCCGATGAGGAAGATGAAGAAGATGATGATGAACAAGATGATGAACAAGATAATAAGGATGACAATGGATCAGGTTTTTTAGCTGATTCTTTTGAAGCCTACTAGGTTAAATCTCAAATCCTTCTATATTGGCTGCCTTAAAAACGGTTTATATTATTGTTGGTCCTACTGCAGTTGGTAAAACCGCTTTCGCCATTTCATTAGCAAAGGCGCTAGCTACTGAAATTGTTTCAGCTGATGCGCGTCAATGTTATCAAGAAATGAATATTGGCGTTGCAAGGCCAAGTCAAGTTGAATTGAAGGAAGTGCCACATCATTTTATAGCTAGTCATACTATACAGGATACAATAAACGCTGCGGTATTTGAGCAATTTGCATTGGATAAAGTAGCTCAACTCTTTAAGACCAAGGAGTCGGTGGTATTGGTTGGAGGAACGGGTTTGTATATTAAAGCATTTTGCGAAGGTTTGGATACAATTCCTTTTATTGACCCAACAATCAGGGAGGGTATCATTTCCCAATATGATAAGGAAGGGTTAGCCTGGTTGCAAGAGGAACTTGCCAAAAAGGATCCCCTGTATTGGAATAAAGGGGAACAACAAAATCCCCATCGATTGATGCGTGCATTAGAAGTAGTTCTCGGTACTGGACACTCAATTCTATCTTTCCAACAAAATAAAAAAGTAAAAAGGCCTTTTAAGCTGGTAAAAATTGGGTTAGAAATGCCTAGAACAGATTTATACCATCGGATCAATCAACGGGTATTAAATATGGTACAAGATGGATTGGAAGCGGAAGTGAAATCATTGCTCCCGTATGCTTCATTGAATGCTTTACAGACGGTTGGATATAGTGAATGGTTTCCATATTTTAAGGGGGAGGTTGATAAGGCAAATGTGATAGCATTGATTCAACAAAACACCAGAAATTATGCAAAACGTCAAATGACATGGTTTAAAAAAGATGTAGAAACAATTTGGTATCAATCATCCTTGGTTACCGCCGCTCAAATAATACAATAAGCGAATGTTAATTTTTATTTTATCAGTTAGATTTTAATAGTTAGTTTTAGTTCCAATCATCATTTTAAATTTATTTTATGCAGAAAAAATTTTTCCTGTTTTTTGTATGCAGTTTCCTCTTTACACAATTCATCGTGAAAGGGCAAACAATCTCCTTTGAAAAATACACTTTGCCCAATGGATTAAAAGTAATTTTGCATGAGGATCATAGTGCACCAGTTGTGGCAGTGACTGCCTTGTATCATGTAGGTTCTAAAAATGAAGACACAGCAAGAACTGGTTTTGCACATTTTTTTGAACACCTTTTGTTTGAAGGATCCGCTAATATCAAAAGGGGAGAATTTGATAAATATGTAACCAATGCTGGAGGGGCTTTAAATGCCAACACAACACAAGATCGAACTTTTTATTATGAATTATTACCTTCCAATCAAGTTGATTTAGGATTGTGGTTGGAAAGTGAGCGAATGATGCATGCAAAAATTGAACAAATTGGAGTGAATACACAAAGAGAAGTGGTAAAAGAAGAAAAGAGAATGCGCATGGACAATCGCCCATATGGTAGTTTTTTATCCGAAATGTTAAAAAGAGCTTTTAAAATTCATCCTTATCGTTGGGCGACCATAGGCAGTATGGATCATCTGAATGCCGCCACTTTAGAAGAGTTCATACAGTTTTACAAAACTTACTACGTTCCAAACAACTGTGTTTTATCAATAGCTGGGGATATCAACAAAGAGGCGTTAAAGAAAAAAATTGAAGCTTATTTTGGACCGATTGCAAAAGGTAGCAATCCGATTAAAAGACCAACGATCATTGAGCCTGCTTTAGGAGGTGAAGTTCGTGATATTATTTATGATAATGTTCAATTAGCTGGGGTGTTTCAAGCTTATCGTGCACCTAAACAAGGGGGTGATGAATATTATGCTTTCAATGTCCTTTCCAATATTTTATCCGGGGGTGCTTCGTCAAGAATGAATAAAACACTGGTTGATAGCAAACAATTAGCGGCTGCTGCTCAATCCGTTCCTTTTTTCAACGAAGATGCAGGTGTATTCATTACATTGGCCATAGCCAATATGGGGGTAAATGCTGATGTATTGGAAAAAAATATGGATTCTGTGATCAATGAATTAAAAAATGGATTAGTGAGTGAAAGAGAATTTCAAAAAGTAAAAAATCAGATAACAACAGATTTAGTAAAAACTAAAGGGACGATGGCAGGTATTGCAGAAAATTTAGCCAATTTTGAAGTTTACTTTGGAGATGCCAATATAGTAAATACTGAACTAGATAAATACAATAAAGTAACTCGTGAAGATGTATTAAAAGTAGCTCAAAAGTATTTAAACAAAGACAATAGAGTTGTTTTGTATTATTTACCAAAACCAAAAGAATCTAAATAATCCTTTCTACTAAAAAATATTTTATGAAAAAATTGATATATGGAATCTTGTTTTGTTTGCCTTTTTCGTTAATGGCACAAAATATTGATAGGACAAAAGCACCAGTCCCAGCAAAAGCACCTTTAATTCAAGTGGGTAATCCTGTAAAATTTACACTAGCCAATGGGTTACAAGTATTTGTTGTCAAAAATACAAAGTTGCCGATGGTTTCTGCTATTTTAGCATTAGATGTTGATGGCTTTTTGGATGGAGAAAAAGCTGGTTTGTCATCTATGGCTGGCCAATTATTAAAACGTGGAACAGCAAAAAAATCTAAAGCAAATTTAGATGAGGAAGTTGAATTTTTAGGAGGATCTTTAACTACATCAAGTTCATCGGCTTCAGTGAGTTGTTTGAAAAATAATTTTCCAAAACTAATGCAGTTACTTTCTGAAGTCGTGCTTCACCCTGCATTTTCAAATGAAGAATTAGAAAAAGTAAGAAAGCAAACACTTTCAGGAATTGAATCAGGTAAGGATGATGCCAATGAAATTTCTAACAATGTAATGAATAAGTTGGTATATGGCGCTAATCATCCTTTTGGTGAAATAACCACTTCAAAAACTGTCAATAAGGTTACGATTAATGATGTTAAAAATTTTTACAATGACTATTGGAAACCCAACATAGCTTATTTGGTTTTTGTTGGCGACATTGAACCTTCAGTCGCAAAAGGTTTGGCAGAACAAAATTTTGGAAATTGGGCAAAAGGTACTGTTCTTAAGCCAAATTTTCCTAAAACGACCATTCCATCACAAACTTACGTAGCAATTGTAGATCGTCCGGCTGCTGTACAAAGTGTTGTAGCTGTTGCCTCAACTGTTGACCTTGCACCAGGTACAAGTAATGTAATTCCTGCTTCTGTTATGAACAATATATTAGGGGGAGGATTTTCAGGACGTTTGTTTGCAAACCTCAGGGAAAAACATGGCTTTACATATGGTGCTTATTCAACTTTAAATGCAAATCAAAAAGTGGGCATTTTTTCGGCAGAGTCATCGGTGAGAAATGAAAAAACAGATAGTGCTATTCAAGAAATTTTCAATGAATTGAATACGATTCGAAAAGAAAAAGTAGGGGAGCAAGAGTTGTCAAGAATGAAAAATTATTTATCTGGTGGATTTGCTCGTTCCTTAGAAAACCCTGCTACAATTGCGAATTTTGCATTGAATATTGCCCGTTATAAATTACCTGCAAATTATTATCAACAGTATCTAACAAATTTAGCTGCAGTAGATGGCGATAAAGTACAAAACGTTGCTAAAACTTTACTAGACCCATCCCATATGCATATTGTTATTGTTGGTAATGCAAAGCAAATTGCGAAAGGATTGGATAAATATGGTCCTGTTAAATATTTTGATTTGGAAGGAAATGAAGTTGCAGCACCTACAGAAAACAAAACAACAAATAATTTTACGCCTAATATGCTCCTTGAAAAAGTAGTCGCAGCGATGGGTGGTAAAGAAGCAATAAGTGCCATTAAGGATCTTCAATTAAAAGGAACAGCTTCTGTTATGGGGCAATCATTGGAAATGACCCAGACAATTGTTACGCCGGGCAATTTAGTTTCCGTTATGTCTATGGGTGGTATGGCAGTGATGAAACAGTCAGTGGTTGATGGTAAATATGCTGTTAATCAACAAGGAATGGAAGCACCTATCACCAATGAAGTGAAAGAAGCATTAGATGAGGCTGCATTAATAATTCCTGAACAATCCTATGTAACCAAAGGGTATACTTTAAAAGTAGCAGGTACCGAAAAAATAGAAGGTAAAGATGCTATCGACTTAGAAGTTACCACTCCATCAGGTAAGATTATGCATCGTTTTTATGATGCAACTAATTTTTTATTGGTTAAAACTTCCAAATCACAAGAAGTGCCAGGTCGTGGAGCCATTACACAACAACAGTTTTACAGCAACTACAAACAAGTAAATGGTATACAGCTAGCAACTGAAGAATTGATTGATATGGGGCAAGTAAAAATTAATGTAAAATATACAGATATTAAAGTAAATCAAGGATTGAAGTTGACAGACCTAAAATAGGTTTCTGAATTACACAAAAAAGGCACAACATTTGTTGTGCCTTTTTTGTGTGAAATAACTTTTAAAACTTTTATGCTCAGCATTTTATTGTTTAAAATCTTATGCCGTATCCGATATTGAATATTAATCTATTTCCAGTATAATTTGCATAGGTGTTAGGCTTGTCATTTAAACGGTATGGAAAAATTGCATCTTTAACCGCAGTATTCACAATAGTAAAATCAATAAAATGCTTATTTGTTCTATACCCAATACCGCCGCTTGTATTCCAATGAGAAGCCTTAATTGATTCATCACTATAAGGTGAACCATAATAAGCAGTTCCTGCCCTTAACATCCAATTTCCATTTAATTTTAATTCAGTGCCTAATTTTACATTTACATTGTTTTTATAAATTGCTTTGATCGTGGCATTTACATTATTATAATAATCAGTACTTGCTTGATCATAACTGTTCGCATAATAATGGGCACCTTTATAATTTACAAACTCTAGATCGGCACTAATAAAGCCAAGAGGTTGTGTTGGATTATTTGGGGCAGCAAAAAAATAACTACCACTAAAAGTAGCTTTTGTGGGTGTGGCAATGGTATATTCTCTTATGCCATCATATCCATCATTTAAATCTCTTGAACTTGCAGATTGTACACCAGCATATTTTTCAGTATTCGTGGTCATATCAGAACTAATTGCATCTCTAAAGGTTATTAATTGAGGGTTATGCAATGCAAAACCTAATCTTAAGTAAGCAACAGGTTTATAAATTATGCCCAATTTTGCCCCTAAACCCCAACCCCTTGAACTAAAACTTTCATTGAATACAAATCCACCAAAATAGTTGTTTGGATTGCTGGTTGCATCTGTTTCAGCATAATAAAGGCTTCGGTTGTAATTAATCATGGGCATAAGTAAACTTGCTCCTAAGTAAAGTTTGTCTTCAACATTCCCACCCCAACCAAATGCCAATTCATTGTAACTTCCACTTGTATTTGCATCATACGTTTGATTTACTCCGGTGGAAATAGGCACTAAACTTTGATACCCATTTACGGCTCCATTAGGGGCTGCAGTGGTATCTACTAAATAAGTTCTGAAAGCCAAAGAGCTTCCAAAAATGTAATTATTAAGGGCCGCATTGGTATCTGCCCGGTCATGCACCAACTCTTCTAAATATTTTTCTGAGTAGCTACTAAAATTATTCCTGCCTGAAAAATTAACATGGTTGTTGTAATCAGCTATTTGTGTGAAAGTGATGGCAAAAGCAGTACTTGTCCAATTGTTTTTTCTCTTACCGTCTGCAAACACAATGCCTAGGGAACCCATGTTGAATTTACCGACACTTGTTGCTGTTTTGGTTCCTAAATAATTGAAATTGTTGTTTTGCATTGAAACATTTGGAGCAAAAAGAAGCTCTCCAGATTTGTAAAATCCAAGACCAGCTGGGTTGATATGGTTGGAAGATTGATCGCCCCCTAATGACCCCATGGCCCCACCCAATGCATTGCTTCTTGCTGTTCCACTAGGTGCGAACCAAGAAAGTCTTAATGCATCTTCAGGGTCTTGTGCATACATTGTCAAACTAGATCCTAATAAGATAAATATAAAAATTCTTTTCATAATCGAGACATTTATTAATAGTCGAAAGGTAAATTGGCTATTGCTTAATTGCTATTTAGGCATTAATTATTTCTAGGTGCCCGTCCACTGCTGCTTCCAGATGAACTTGAACTATTGAATCCACCACTACGTCCACCCGCATTCGCACTACCATTTGATTGGATGGAATAATTAGTGGAATTATTACTACTGGCAATTTTGTATTGATTGCTATTGTTGTTGCTGTTAAAGGATCGAGCAGGTCTATCCCAACTGTTGGCATAGTTTGTGTTGGTATTGGTAGTTGTTACTCTTTTTAACAAAGCACCAAAATTTGTATTTAAATTGGTATTGCCAGTGTAGCGTGTGCTACCATTTGTTGTATTAACGTAATTGTTATAATTACTACCACTCGAAGCGTTGCGAAAGGCAGTTAATCCAGGCATACTCGTATGGGTAGCGTTAGGGTCCTGAAAATGTATTCTACGTGCTGGCAGCCCACCATAATAACCACCACCATAATAGGCATAATAACTGGCATAAGGGTTCCAATAGCTATAATAATAAGGGTTCCAGCCATATCCATACCCCAATCCATAATAGCCAAAATCATCAAAACCTAAGCCCCAACCCCATCCCATATTATAATAGGAACTAATAAAAGGGGAGTATCCACCCCATCCAAATCCTAGTGAAAATCCAAAGGGGTTATACCAAGAATTTCCATAGATACCACTATACCAACTATTCCAGCCATAATAGGAAGGATAATAAGCATAATTGTACCTTGGATCATTCCAATATCCAAAATCATCAATCGCATCCCATCTATATCTATTGGCTACTTTTAATCTTAAATATCGGTCATCTGGATATGTTTGTTCCACTCCGCTTATTGTTTGGTCTTGACTTTCATAGCCAGACTGATTGTTACTGCTTGCAATATTTTGTTTTTCCGATTCTGTAGTGTTTGGTGCATAATACAAATCATCAGTAGCTGCTACTGTGGTTTGTTGTAAGCTTGTGCAACTAGTGCCAAGACAACTTACAATGATTAAACACATGGCTATGTGCTTCATTTTTGGGGTTATTTTAGGCATGTTCATACGGAGATGGTTTAGGTTTTTTATAAGCCCTAATTTTAGCATACATTTGCTCATTCAAAGCTACGTAAAAATAAGACATAGGGCTTTTTTCGTAGTTTTTTTATAAATAATTTAAGTTAAGATTAATTTAAAATGGCAAAAGAAATTAGTACCCGTGAAGCAGATTATGCCCAGTGGTATAACGACTTAATTTTAAAAGGGGCTTTAGCAGATCATAGTGCAGTTAGAGGGTGCATGGTTATAAAACCATATGGATATGCACTTTGGGAAAACATGCAAGCTGCTTTAGATAAAATGTTTAAAGATACAGGTCATCAAAATGCTTATTTCCCTCTATTTGTGCCTAAATCATTATTTGAGGCCGAAGAAAAAAATGCAGAAGGCTTTGCAAAAGAATGTGCGATTGTAACCCATTACCGATTAATGACGGATCCCAATAACAAAGGAAAATTAATGGTGGATCCAAGTGCGAAATTGGAAGAAGAATTAATTGTCAGACCAACAAGTGAAGCGATTATATGGAGTACTTATAAAACATGGATACAATCTTATCGGGATTTACCAATTTTAGTAAACCAATGGGCAAATGTGGTTCGCTGGGAAATGCGAACGAGGTTGTTCTTACGCACAGCCGAATTTTTATGGCAGGAAGGACATACAGCACATGCTAGTAAAGAAGAAGCCGTTGCTGAGACCCTTCAAATGTTAGCTGTTTATGCTGATTTTGCAGAAAACTGGTTGGCAATGCCCGTTATTAAAGGGGTGAAAACAGCAAATGAACGATTTGCGGGGGCCGAAGATACATATTGTATTGAGGCATTAATGCAGGATGGAAAAGCGCTGCAAGCAGGAACTTCTCATTTTTTAGGTCAAAATTTTGCAAAAGCATTTGATGTAAAGTTTAGTGATAAAAACAATACCTTATCCTATGTTTGGGCAACCAGTTGGGGGGTGAGTACCCGTTTAATAGGAGGCCTTGTCATGACACATAGTGATGATGAAGGATTGGTTTTGCCACCAAAAATTGCCCCAATTCAAGTGGTGATTGTACCCATTTATAAAGGAGACGAACAAAAAGCAATATTGGATGCAAAGGTTATTGACATGGTGAACGCTTTTAAAAAAGTAGGTATCCGTGTTAAATACGACGATTCCGACAACCAAAGACCAGGTTGGAAATTTGCAGAATATGAATTAAAAGGGGTACCTATTCGCATTGCTGTTGGACCAAGAGATGTGGAAAACAATCAGGTGGAATTGGCCAGGCGTGATACCAAAGAAAAAACGACTATTTCGATGGATGGCTTAACAGAAACCATCGAAAAGCTATTGGTAGAAATACAAACTAACTTGTTCAATCGTGCAAAACAATATAGAGATGCACATATTACCAAAGTGGACAATTGGGATGAATTTATTCAAATATTAGATACAAAAGCAGGCTTTATTGCTGCACATTGGGATGGAACTGCTGCAACTGAAGAAAAAATAAAAGAATTAACAAAAGCAACCATTCGATGTATTCCGTTGGACAATCCATTGGAGGCTGGAAATTGTATTTTAACAGGCAACCCATCCACACAACGTGTATTATTTGCCAGGGCTTACTAAGCATTATGCAAGATGAAGAAACAAGGACCTATTCCCGATGAATTAATTCCTTTTTTAGAAGGCAAAGTATTGTTGCTCGACAAACCGTTGCGTTGGACCTCTTTCAAAATGATTAGGCGTGTTCGGGGGCTTACCTTTGTGCAAAAAGTAGGGCATGCGGGAACCCTTGACCCATTGGCAACTGGTTTATTAATTATTTGTACAGGTAAGTGTACCAAACAAATCAACGATTTCATGGGCATGGTAAAGGAATACACGGGGACTTTCGTTTTAGGAGCAACCACCCCCACATTTGACTTAGAATCGGAACCTGAAAATTTTAAGCCCATTGATCATATAAATTCGGACCTTGTTCAAAAAACGACCGAACAATTTAAGGGAGATATTATGCAAGTTCCTCCCCAACATTCTGCCATCAAAAAGGAGGGAGTGCGCTTATATGAAACAGCTCGACAAGGTATTGAAGTTAAAATAGACCCAAGGAAAGTGACCATTTACACTTTTGAAATTACCCATATTCAATTGCCCAATATTGACTTTAGGGTTGTTTGTTCAACTGGAACTTATATTAGAAGTTTAGTGAATGATTTTGGGGCTGCATTAGGCGTTGGAGCCTATTTAAGCGCATTAAGACGTACTAAAATTGGTGACTTTGATGTGGCCAATGCCATCAAATGGGAAGATTTGAGGGATGAAGTGGAACTTTTGTTAGAAAGGTAATCCAATACCAAATTGCCAAGCATAATTATTTACCCTCGTACCATTGGGTTTAACCTCAGTCCATTTGAGGTTGTTTAGATTAAGCCACCCATTATTTACGTCTCGAGCAGGGTCTTTTAATTTAAGCGCATAATCAATTCTAATTAAAAAATAATTAAAATCAAGCCTAATACCTGTTCCAATACCAATGGCAAGGTCTTTGTATAATTTATTCAATTCAAATCCTGCTTTTGGATCTTGTTTGGTATCTCTGGTATTCCAGATATTTCCCATATCGGTAAAAAGGGCAGATCCAATTTTATAACTGCTTGATTGAAAAATTGTAAATCTATATTCTAAATTTGTTTCTAATTGCATATCCCCAAATCGGTCAAAATTTTGACTTTTTTTACTTGTGTCATAAAATTGTGAACTACCCAAACCAAGCTGCCTCAAGCCCCATGCGCGCATACTATAGGGCCCCCCTGCTGTAAATTGTTTGAAAAAAGGCAATTGCCCGCCAATTGCACCATCGCTATTATAATTATTGCCCCATCCTCCCATAAAACGCCAAGCCAATTCAGTGTAATCATATTTGAACAATTTACGAATTTCAAGTTCAGCTTTAAGGTACCTGTAGCTATTTTTTTGCATCGAAGGTGATAAGCCTACCAATGCACCCGCCTCTTCAATACCTATTCTAAAATAATTGATTTGGTTTGGGTTAGATGTTGCCGGCCCTGTATGTATAAATTGAAGGGTTTGGCTGATTACATTTCCGTTGTTAAATGAAGAACGTAAAAATGGATTTAAAAGCAACAGACTATCAAGTTTAGCAAATTTTTGTAAGTTGTACAATTCAATATTGAGTGGTTTGTAGGTGACCACATTTTCGGCATTCTTTTTCAATTTTTTCCACTCATATCCCCAGTTTGTTGTGAAAGATTTTAACTGATAATAATTTAATCGATCGGTATAGGATCCATTTAATGAAAACACGGATTTATCCGTACTGTTTGTTGATTTATGAACTGGTTTAAAAGGAATGAGTAACTCAGGAAAATTATAAGTTTGCCCTATGTTAAATAAAAGGGTTTGTGTCAAATTGTTGTTATTTAAATCAAATTCAACACCTGTTCTCAAACTGCTTATCGATTGAATTGATTTTTTAAGCACATTTCGATTTCTGAAAGTTAAACTAGTTGATAACCCTATTAAATTTCCTGATCCCACTTGAGAGCTATTTTTACTTCCTTCCAAATCCAAATTAAGATTGCGGCGAAGATTAGGGACTAATAAAAATTTTAATTGCACACTATCATTTACAAGGAAAGTTCTTGCATCAATTTGTTGCCATGCACCAAGCGTACTATAATTATAAAGGGTCTTGTAAAAAAGGGATTCATTGAATACATCTCCTTTGTGTATAATAGATTGTTCTGAAAACAAAGAGGATTTAAATAATGGCTTATTGAAAGATTGGGATATTTCACCATAGTTTTCAGTAAATTTTCTACCATTGAATAATACAGAATCAGCATTGTCAGCTATGCTTAAATCTGAATAAAAACTTTGGTTGCCAATTGGGTAGGTTTTTGTAATGTTGGAATCTAAGTTTCGCAATTGAAAACTTACTTTCCAATGCGGATTTTCGTTTCTTTTTTTGCCTGCGTCCTGCACCTGTGTGATTTGAGCTAATGGGTCCAAATTTAATTTCATTAAAGTAGGATCTAAAGTATCAATTTCAGCAAATATTTTTTCTTTTGTAAAAAAGTAGTACCCATTTTTTCTGAACAATGCAACAAGCCTATCCAATTCATTATCAATGGCGATATTGGAAAAGTCCATGCCCTTTTTTATATATGCTTTATCGGCGTTTGCAATTGCAATATTTTGAATGTTTTTGTCTATTAAATCGTAGGTAACTGTATCTATTTTTGTTTTTTTATGTAAGTAAACTTGCAATGTTAAGTAAACTCTAAATTCATCATGAACGGTGTCAACTTTTTCAATCACTTGAATGGATGGATGATGGTAGCCAATAGAAGCTAAGTAGTTTTGTACATAATGAACTGTGCGTTCATTGCGTGCAGGCTGGTAAATGATTGGATTAATAAGTTTGTTAAAAATGGCATATTGCCTAATTCTTTTTGCTTTTAAACTATCATCCCAATAATTATCCAAAGCATAACTGAGTGTATTTTTTACTTTTTTAGATTCAGCATCATGGATAACAATTTTATTGTCAAACACAAATGCTTTTTGTTTTGGGTAATCATGTACAGCAGCTTTTTTGACTTCAGCACAGGCATTTGCCAAAAATAAAATAGCAAGTAGTGAGATTCTTGAAAAGAAACTAATATTTTTAAGCTTCCGTAATAACATGAACATGATTCGTAATAATGAGCTCAAATATATTCAATCTTTTGCCCATAAAAAACATTGGATACAAGAATCTGTATTTATCATTGAAGGCCCTAAGTTAGTAGAAGAGGCGATTAAAGCAGGATGGACAATTGATAAAATATATGCAACTAAGCAATGGGAGGGGCATTTGGGCCATAGTGGTGGGGATATTGAAGTGATTGATGAGGTTATGCTTTCTAGATTAAGCCAACTTCAGACACCCAACCAAGTGATTGCGTTGGTGCAAAAAAAAACAAGCTACGAACCCATTACTTATCATGATAATTTTACACTTATTTTAGATGGTATTCAAGACCCTGGCAACTTAGGTACAATTATTAGAACAGCAGATTGGTTTGGCATTAAAAATATTCTGGTGACTGCTGACACTGCAAGTAGCTACAATCCAAAAGTGATACAAAGTACAATGGGCAGTTGTTTTAGGGTTTTGGTGCAAGTTGTAGACGTGGAAGCAGTGCTTGAGGAAGCAGGGTTGCCTGTAATGGGTACATTATTGAATGGTAATTCGGTGTATACACATAAAATGGCAAAAAGTGGTTTTCTTGTTATTGGTAATGAATCTAAAGGAATTAGGGAAAAATTACAACCATACATTACACAAGCAGTCACCATTCCAAGTTTTGGAGCGGTTGAATCCTTAAATGCTGCTGTGGCTACAGGTATTATTCTTTCGCATTGGAAAATGAATGGATAAATATCAAAAAGGCAGCGCTAATCAAATTTAATGGTTTTTGTAGGGTCAATTTTTTTAATCCAAAGGGTAGGAATCAAAAAAGAGAGATAACTAATGATTGCGGTCCCCATCAAAACCAAAGCAATTTGAATTGGATACATTTTAATGGGCATGGTTTTTATAAAATAGGCTGTTTCGTCCAATTGGATGAATCCATAATATTGTTGAAGTAATGAAAAACCAATGCCCAAAAAGCAACCAATACCCATTCCTATCCAACAAACAAAACTTGCTTGGTACAAAAAAATATTTCTAATGAAATGATGGGTAGCCCCCAATGCAGTTAAAGTGCCAATCAAATTTACACTTTCCAACATAAGTATAAATAAACTCGTTAGTAAATTAACGATCGCAATTATAATTAAAATGGTTATGATTACATTTCTGTTGACTGTTTGTACGTTAATCCAATCAAATATTTGAGGGTAGTAATCTATAATGCTTGTGGCTACCATATTAGCGGGCAAATTTTCATTTATTTCATTGGTAATTTTTGAAATCTCAGGTTCATTCATTTGTTCACTATTTGCCAAGGTAATAGTGTAACCATCAACTTTATTCAGTTGTTGATTGAGTTGTTGTAAGAGATTTATTGATGTAATGACAAATTGTTTATCATATTCTTCAATCCCTGAATGAAATAAGCCAATTACTTTCATTTTTCTTTGTTGAATGGATCCATTGTTCATGAAATAAAGACGGATATGACTGTCTATAGGAATATTCAATTTTGTAGCAAGTACATCTGATATAATGATTGAATTTTGACTCCTATTTGCGAATATGGTTTTTTCAAAAGGGATTCCTTTTACCACAACGCCCTCAATATCTTGTTGAAAAGATAAAACGGATGGCTGTAAGATAAAAGGTGCTGAACTTTTAATTTTAGAAAGGGGTAAATGAAGTGATGAACTATTTTCTTCAATTGGCATTCCATTAACTGATCCAATGCGTATGTGCCCCCAAAAATTGAATACCTTATTCGCAATGCTTTCTTGAAAACCATTGACAATAGATAAAGTGATGATGATGGCCGCCACGCTTATCGCGGTTGCAGCAATAGAGAGTCTTACAATAAAGCGGGTATATCGCTTTTGTTTTTGGAAACTTATTTTTTTGGCAATATCAAAGGAAATAGACAAAATGGAAATAATTAAATTCAAAACAAATCTACTTATTCTATGAATCTAATTCGCATTTAAATATTAGTTTCGTCATTCATTAAAAAGCTCAAATGTATAAATACTTTTTTTTAACACTTTTATTGATGGGTGGATTTTTAAGAAGTAATTGTCAAACACAGCCGGATAAAATATATGACACCATGATACATACGGTATTGGTAGCGCCCTATGGAAAGCCATTGGATGCTCCCATCGTATCATTAAACGGCAAAGAAGGATTGGAAATTAGTTTTGATGATTTTAAAGCAACTTATCAGGACTATTACTACACAGTTGAATTAGCAGACAGTGCTTGGAATCCGTTGGGGATAAACGATTTTGAATACATAAATGGCTTTAATCAAAATAAAATTAGCCAATATTCCATCTCATCGATCTCTGCTCAGGCTTATTATCATTATCAATTTAGTATCCCTAATACCTATTGTAATCCAAAATTGTCTGGTAATTACATTTTAAAAGTATACCAAGACAATGATCAGAAAAAAGTGATTTTCACGAATCGTTTTTATGTTGTTGACAATATTGTAGGCATTTATGCGACCGTTCAGGTCCCATTTGACGGTGATTATGCAAGAACACACCAGCAATTAAAAATCAGCGTTGACACTAAAAATATTGCCAATTTTCAAAACAATCAGTTAACCATACAGGTCATTCAAAACAACAGGTACAATGATTCCAAACAAGTTAAGGTACCTAATTTCATAAAAGGGAATGTATTAGAATTTGACAACCAAGCGGCATTATTGTTTCCGGGAGGCAATGAATACAGGTGGTTGGATGTACAAAGTTTGCGTTTGCGCTCAGATAGAATGGCATTGATAGATCAAGCTGCAAACCCAACAAAAATAATAATGAAACCAGATTATTCAAGATTGGATTTGTTGTATACTAATTACCGTGATTTGAATGGGGGTTATTTAATTTCAAATACAGATGGTGTACAAAGTGATAATCAAAATGAGTATGCGCAGGTAATTTTTACCTACGTTCCTACCGACAATATTCCTTTTTTAGATAAAAAATTATATTTATCAGGGGCCCTTACGAACAATCGATTGGACCAAGCAGCTGAAATGCGATTTGATGTGAAAAAGGGAGCATACCAAAAAAGTTTACTCCTAAAACAAGGCTATTATAGTTATGCTTATATCTTGAGGGATAGGACTGACCCAAATGATTTAGACGATTTTATGGAAACAGAAGGCAACCACATAGAAACAGAAAACAAATATACCATTTTGATATATTATCATCCTTTAGGTAGTAATTATGACCAATTGTTGGGTTATACAACTGTAAATACCCTTTTTTAAATCCCTCCATTTATAGTACATTTGCAGCGGCAGGTCTTACACGACCAGCTCCTGCAGAACCTCCCCAGGACAGGAATGTAGCAAGGATAAGCGGTTGAGCGGTGCGATGTGAGTAGCCTGCCACTTTTTAATATTTTAAGTGGCATAACCCTAAACCGACCCATATGAAATTTTTTATCGACACAGGCAATTTAGCGCAAATCAAAGAAGCCAATGAACTAGGTATTTTGGACGGCGTTACAACAAATCCATCTTTAATGGCCCAAGTGGGTGTTAAAGGGGAAGAAGCGATTGCTGCACATTACAAAGCAATCTGTGAAATTGTAAATGGTGACATTAGTGCCGAAGTATTATCTTCCGATTTTGCTACGATGGTAGAGGAAGGAAAAAAATTAGCTGCCATTCACCCAAATATTGTGGTGAAGGTTCCCATGATTAAAGATGGTATTAAGGCGATTAAGTGGTTTACCGATAATGGAATACGTACCAACTGTACCTTAATTTTTTCTGCTGGCCAAGCTATTTTAGCTGCAAAGGCGGGAGCAACGTATGTATCTCCATTTATTGGTCGTATTGACGATAGCTCTTGGGATGGCATGGAATTAATTAGCCAAATCCGTCACATTTATGATGTACAAGGATTTCAATCACAAATCTTAGCTGCATCTATCAGAAACGCTTTGCATATTGTAAAAGCAGCTGAAGCGGGAGCTGACGTTTGTACTTGTCCATTAGATTCTATTTTAGGATTGTTAAAGCATCCTTTAACAGATATAGGATTAGCGAAATTCTTAGAAGACGCTAAGAAAATGTAGCACTGATTATTTTAATCATTATCAAATAGATATTTCGAAAGCCTCGCAAATTGCGGGGCTTTTTTTATTGTTTGTCGATCAAATAAAGTGATTTTATCAATCAAATAACCGTTTTATTGATTGATAAATTGTATTTTTATGATTGATAAATTTGCAATGCCCAAGAAAACCAATAAAAGAGTAAACGAGATTATTCAGTTTATTAAGAATAATCCAAAATGTAGTTCACAAGAAATTCATCAGGGATTAGTACTTGAAATGAGTATTATAACCCTTCGTAGAACATTGCAAGAAATGATTGCAAATGGCTTTATTAATGCCCTTGGTGAATTAAAGAGCAGGAAATACGAAATTAGTATTGCATATAATATTATTCATCCCATAGATGTTGATGTTTATTTTGAAAAAGAGATAGACGAAAGGGTAATTCTGAATAGTTATAATCAACAATTAATTGACGAAACCCTTAACGAAATTCCGCTATTTACAAATTCAGAGCTGGAATATTTAAGCAGCTTGCAACATAAGTTTACTTCCAATGTTTCAAAATTAACTTCCAGTGAATATAAAAATGAATTAGAAAGGCTGGCTATTGATTTAAGTTGGAAGTCCTCCCAAATTGAAGGGAATACCTATTCATTGTTGGAGACAGAAAGATTATTAAAAGATAAACAAACAGCAGCTGGGAAAACAAAAGACGAGGCCATTATGTTATTAAATCATAAGGATGCGCTTGATTTTGTTATTGGTAACCCGGATTACATTAATCCATTAACTATTTCAAGTATTGAAGACATTCATAGCATATTGGTAAAAGAATTAAATATTGCAAGAAATGTTAGAACAAAGAGGGTGGGTGTTTCAGGTACAAATTATAAACCTTTAGAAAATGAGTTTCAAATTAAGGAAGCGCTTGGAACTATGTGTAAGGTAGTAAATACGAAAGATAATGTATTTGAAAAAGCCTTATTAGTGCTTGTGTTGATATCTTATATTCAACCATTTTCGGACGGCAATAAAAGAACTGCTAGGATAATTAGTAATGCTATTTTAATGAATAATCAATATTGTCCTATTTCTTTTAGGACTATAGACGCGATTGAATACAAGAAGGCAATGCTTATTTTTTATGAACAAAACAATATTAGTGCTTTCAAAAATGTGTTCATGGGTCAATTTGAGTTTGCAGTGAATACATATTTTTAAATAATAATACTTTAATTTAGCGGCATGTATTCCTATTTATTTTTTGGATTAGTCATGGTAGGCATCTTTTCAATGATTGAAAATTTGAAAGGAGGGCCTAAATATTCTAGTGTAAAAATTAATATTCTCCTACTTCTTCTATTTATAACTGTAAGTAGCATTCTGGATTTTTTAAATGAATTTGGATATAATATTATTTTATTCAGATCAATCATTGGATTTACTGCCTTCCTTACTTTTATGAATCTGCTTTTTTTTATTTCCGTTCAAAAAATTCCTAAAGCACTAATTATATTGGAGATAATAATTTATCCATTTTTTATAATCACTTATTTATATGGATATCGATCCGCAATGATAATCAACGGAGAATTAATCAATGAACTAGGTATACTAGAAAAAATTAAATTTTTAATCAAAGCTGCTTTCTTTTCGATAACAATGTTTTATAATTTATTTTTTATTTTTAAAAGCAGCAATAATAATAATTTGTATCGGGTAAAAATAAAAAGGTGGTCTATTTTTTTAATTCTAATGTTATTTTTTACTTTATTAATTCAAGTATTAGGCGTTTTATTATATTATAAAAAAGTTTCATCTCATCTCTTTGACTCTAGATTTGTTCTTTTCATGGTCAGGTTAATTTTACTCCTATTTATTGCCTATAGACCAAAATATTTAGATGACAATGTGGCTAACTTGAAAATTAATGAATTGTTTGTTAAGCCAAATGCCATTTCATTTGAGGATTTTGAATTTCTATTTTATACAAATCAATATTATTTGAATTTAAATGCAAACCTGGATGATTTTGCTTTAAAATTAAACCGTAGCAAAGAGGAGGTTTTAGTATTTTTTAAAACCCAATTAGATCAAAATTTTACTGAATTATTAAATCAAAATAGGGTAGAGTATTTGAAACAGTTATTGAGGTCAAAAAAATACGAGTCCTTTACCATTGAAGCCTTATCGGAAATGTCTGGATTTGGAACCAGAAGAAGCATGTATAATTACTTCAATAAATATGTTGGCATGACACCGAGTGATTTTATTAATTCTATTAAGTAGTGGATTATCAATTGTGCATTTGCCAATTGCACAATGTGAACTTACTAAATACACAGCCCCAATTTGGGGCTTTTTTTATATTTATACATATTGCACTACCTAGAAATTTTTCTACGTTGTGGTTCATTTACCCAAATCTATAATTATCATCTTTTATGAATAAAGCTTTTGAGAAATTCAATCAGTTTGTTGCCCCCTTTGGTTTTAACGACACAGACTATAATATATTAGTTCAATTTTGCGACTTTGTTACGTTCTCAAAAGGAGAAGAAATCATGAAAGCCGGGGAAAAACATAACTATATTTATTTCATCTCAAAAGGAATTATAAGAAATTTCGTTTTAAGTAATGATGGGCAAGTAAGAACCTACGGGTTTAGAATAGAAAATATGTTGGTTACTGGGTATGCTATACACAATTATAAAGGGGAAAATAGAGCTGTTGTAAATATTGAGTGTTTGGAAGATTGTGAAATGATTAAAATACCTTTTTCTGCTTTAAAATTCATGGAAGATAATAGCAAAGATGCCCATAGAGTAGCCAGATATATTGCTGAAGCCCATATTATGGATCTAGTTGAGTTTATTATTGACAATGATACAAAATCATTATTGGAGCGATATAATAATTTGGAAGTAAATTTCCCCAACATACAGCAAAGGTTACCTCAACATATCATAGCTTCTTATTTAAGAGTTACACCCGTACATTTATCTAATGTTAAGAAGAATCGAAAATTAGTTTAAGCTCATTAAACAAAAATTGTTTTAAACG
>Ga0114960_10000886_pt1 | contig 24653 bp, 32 predicted proteins | sample C_130625_MF_Meta_FD_92637 | JGI IMG/M metagenome (GOLD analysis project Ga0114960, IMG submission 92637) | Freshwater microbial communities from Lake Croche, Canada to study carbon cycling - C_130625_MF_MetaG | ecosystem: Environmental > Aquatic > Freshwater > Lake | place: Lake Croche, Canada... | reverse complement strand
CGCCATGCCAGGCCGCGGTTTGGTTGCGGCCGTGTGCGACTCTCCGCGGCGCGAGGGGTGGCGGGGCCCGTCCGCGCGCGTGTATGAATACAGTATTCATACACGCGCGCGCGAAAAAAAACGCCGAGTCAAAGGCTCCCCCATGGCAACCACTGAACGGCGGTGGCGCACTCTCTATGCTATGCGGCCGTTCGGTTGTGACTCTTAGCAACACTTGCGGCGCAAAGTGAAAGAGGAAAAACCTGAAACGCATTATAGACTTTCGTGAGTAGTGTGTGTGTGACTATGAGTGTAGATCTCTTTGGCAGCGGTCGCGGCGCGTCCAGACGGCTACGGAGAGGCGACGAGCTGAGCTCGCCACTCGGCGACAGTATTCCGAGACGTCCGCGCTCCGGGTCCGCCGCCGCGGTGCTGGCTGGCCAATCCAGCCAAATAAGCGCACCAATCAGCGCACAGGTGGTGCCCAAGCGTCTGCGTTCAACAGCGGCGCCGGAACCCGCAGCGCTGACCGACGCTGATGAAGCGCGTATCGCGGCTGCGATGCGTGTGAACACCAAGGGACGAGACACTGTGCAGCGCATCGTCATCCCTCAGCAGCCGCGGCCGACGACGGAAGAGGGCAAAAAGGCACAAGAGCCGTTTTGGAACGAGGTTGTCAGGCGACTGAACGTCTCCAACGACGTGAGCGACGGGTGCATCCAGGAGCCGGTGACGCTTGACTGCCTCGTGAACTCTGATGAGGACCCAACCTTCCGCCTGAACGACTACCTGTACAACAAGTCAACCCTGAGACACATGCGAGCGCCCATCCGGGACCCGATGACGCGGGCGCCTGTTCCAGAGGCGGCGTGGCGTGTTGCCTTTCCGCCCGAGGCTGCACCTGCCGCCCAGCCTGGCCCAGCACCTGCCGGCCAGCGTGTGTCCGCTGCAAACGCCGCAATTGGCATGCGCGTCATTCGCGGCCCAGACTGGTTAAGGTTTTTTGATGATGAAGATGGCGGAGCCGGCGTGCGAGGCACCATTGTTCTGATTGAAAGGCGAAGGGACCAGCTGAATGTGATGGGTGTGCTTGTGTGGGTTCAGTGGGACGCTGACGAGGACGCCGGCGAGGAGGCTAGCGCTTACCCCGTGGGCCCAGGACACGGCGCCTACCTTAACGTTGCCCCGCCCTAGCCGTTTCAGCCATTCTACTTCGCTCAAGATGGACTTTCAATACGCGAGCGACCTGCACACGGAGATTTCCGGCAGCGCGCCCGTGCGCCTGGCACCGCTGGCGCCCGTGCTGCTGCTGGCTGGTGACGTGGGCAGCCCCAGCCACCCCGCCTACGCGGAGACGCTTGACGCGGTCGCCCAGGTGTTTCAGCGCGTCTTTGTGGTGGCTGGCAACCACGAGTACTACCACGAAAGCATCGCGAGCGGCGAGGCGCGCCTGGCGACCGCGACAGCCGGGCGTCCCAACGTCACCTACCTGCAGAACCAGGCGGCGCACCTGCGAGACAGCGACATCAGCATCTTTGGCGGCACCTTCTGGACCAGCATCCCACCAGAGCAGCGCGACGCGTGCCGAGAGGCCATCGCCGACTACAGGCGCATCCAGGGCTTTTCGCCGGAGGAGAGCACTCGGCTGCACGAGGCGGCCGTGGCGGCGCTGGCTGCCGCGCTGGAGGCGGCGCCCGGTCGCCGCTGGGTGGTGGTGAGCCACCACATGCCCAAGTGCGCGCTCGTGGCCCCGCAGTGGGTGCACCATCCCGCCACTGCCGCCTTTGCGTGCGACGTGGCGCTGGCGGACGACCCGCGCATCGTGGCGTGGGTGTACGGCCACACGCACACGGCGGGCGTGAGCGGCAAGTTTTACTGCAACCCGCGCGGGTACCCCGGCGAGTGGCCCGCGCGCCCCATGGAGCGCGTCTTTCGTGTCTATTAGTAGAAACCGTACAATGAAAGCATGGCGTCTCGCTCCCCCGCTCTGGCCCTCTACGCGCTCGGCGCCGCCACCGTGTGTTTCATCGTCCTGGTGGAGGGCGCGGGCGCGGGCAGCACACCTGACCGTGTACGACGTGACCTGATCACTCGCCGTTCTGAATAAGCCGTTCAAGTAATTCCATCGTCTGTGGCACGTCGTCCTCAATAGTTTCCAGGCTGACCCACAGCCGGTTCCAGTCGTTCCACAGCAGGTAGCGCGACGCGGACGGACACGCGCTGTCAAGCCGCGCCGTCATCCAGTCCACGGCGCGTGCTTCGAGCGCCCCCGTCGCGTCGCGCCGGAGCACAATGTTGCCGGCGTGCAGGTCGCCGTGGCAAATCCGCGCCAGGTGCAGCTGCTGCACCAGCGCGAGGAGGGCATCATCCAGCCCCGTGCGGTCCAAACCGCGCATGATGTACATGTCCAGCGAGCCCAGGTCATACCGCTCCATCTCAAGCGCCGCATGGTCTCCGTTGGGGCCGTGCTGCTTCCACGCGTCGTAGAGCTCAGGGGCGAGGCCGGCGTGCGCCACCTCGCACGTCTTGTACGCCTCCTCCGCCTGGAGCTCCTCCTCCTCGCCCTGGGGCCTTGGATGCACGGGAAGCTGCGAAAACTTGACCAGGCGGCCCGGGTCGCCGCGCTTCGGCACCACCATGCCGAAACCGCCCCGGTGCTCGCTGTCCTCCCGCAACTCCTCCGCGTCCTCCTCGCGCAGCGCGTCCCAGTGGAAGGCTTCGCAGGACATACGCGTCGTTTGGCGCCAAGGAAGTACTCTTCTATCAATGTTACACAGTCACGGTGGTGTGCTTCAGAAGATCATTGGCGCAGGTTGCCGAGGACAGCAGCAGCCAGCTCTGCCATTCCCGCGCTTCGGCGCTCGTTGCGATCGTGGGCGACGTCACGGAAAACTCCGTGGTGCGCGCGGTGTCGCCGGCCCGGGGCTTGGTGGTGAGCGTCACCGAGAGATAGAGGTGGCCGTGGAGGGTCTCTTTGCCCTCCACGGGCGTGTTGGACAGGGCACACTCCAGCAGCCAGCCGGTGCCGTCCACGGACTCGCGCTGAAACGCAGGCTTCACGGGCACTACGCCCAACTTGGAGGGCACACGCTCAGACTTGACACCGTTCACGACGGCGCGCTGCACGGCTGCCATGACGGGCAGCCGCGCGGCAAAGACGAGCTCCGCCTCCGTGAGGATCGCGCGCGAGAGCTGCTGCGTCGCAAAGCCAAGATCCACGCCCACGGACACGTAGGGGGCCTCCGCCTCGGGCCTGGCGCGCTTGCGTGCCGTCTTTTCGCTGCTCGCGGCGGCGTCAATGCAGAAGTGCTGGCCGCCAAAGTGGTCGCGCGGCGGGGTCCACATGAGGGCGCGGTGTGTGGCGTTATAACTTTTTTGGGTTTGAGTTCGAACGACGCCGGTCGGTTTGAGCGAACCGTGGACCAACAGGAGTATAACCTGATGTGCGTCAAGCCGTTGTTGGTGGGCGGGGATGCTTGCGGTACTGCTGGTGCTCGCGCTCGCCGCTGGCGCGCACGGGGGCGAAAACCACGCGTATGCTCTCGCGAAGCGCTTGCGTTCGGCACGTGTGCTTGCGCCTACGGACTATTGCGAGTTCTGGGCGGTGCAGGATTTTGACGTGGTGTGCGACCGCGAGCGAAATTTGACAGCGGTGTACGTGCGAATAGAGTAACGGTTCGAACAGCGCACCGCGGCGCGCTCCCACGCCTGTGCCGTCGTTGCGCACCGCACACCAACGCCCCTTCCCCAACCCATGTCTGCCGCCGCCCACGCCTACGCGGCGGCGCTTCCCGAAGCCATCAAGGCGGCGCTCCTGTCCGGTGCCCGCCGCCAGGCGCGCGTCTCCACAAACACACCCGTCGCCATCCTCGTTTTTGACTCGGTGGACGCACTCGCCGCGGCAACCGCGCGGGTGCTCGCGCTGGTTGCCGCCCTGGCCACTGCGGAGTGGACGGACGAGACCGCGAACGGCTGCCGTGTCGCGCTTGCACGCCTGGTGAGGGACACCTGCCCGAAGGGCACTCTGGGCGGGCTGGTGTGGGGCTGCTCGCGCGACAGGGTGCGCGAGGACCTGTCGCGCAGCTTTGGCGCGCGCGCGTCGCACTCCGCAGGCTTCTGCGTCCGAGTGGGCGCTGGCGGCGACCAGCCCATGGTCACCTTTGCCCAGGGCTTCCAGGCGTGCGGCGCCTGCGGCGTGCAGGGCAGGCTCAAGGTGTGCACGGGCTGCAACGACGTCGCCTACTGCAACGTGGCGTGCTCCGCCGGACACTGGGCGACGCACAAGCCGGCGTGCAAATCGGCGAAGGCACTCGAGGAGGCGGTTGTTAATCACTTTACATAGGTGCCCGCGTGCGCGCCCCTTCACGCTAGAAGAGTGAGCGCGTCCTTGAACATCCCCAGCGGGTTCAGCTTTTGCGCGTGTCCGAACCCCTCGTTGGTCTGCTGCATAGCACCCACCAGCCACTGCAGATACTGCGCGTCCACACCGCGCTTGAGCAGCAGCCACGCCACGACGGCGGCCGCTGATCGCGCCTTGCCAGCATGACAGTACACGACGGCACGGCGCTCGTTGAGGCTCAGCTGAGACACGTCCTCTTCCAGCGACTCAGCCTGAAACTTGAGCCATTCCTTGACGGCAGCCTCAGTTTTCTCCGACGGCATCTCGTCCTTGAGCTCCTTGCCGTCGCGCTGCAGGCGCGCGTCGCGAGCGCCGCTCGGGGCGTCCGCCTCGGCACAAATTTCCACAAAATGAAGCAGCTGAAACACGCGCGCCTGCGTCGCGGCGTCCGGCACGAGCGCGGGTGCGTGGCGAGAGGCGCGACCAGACATGGTGACGGAGCCGGGAGGACGAGGCGGTGTGTTCGATCGAAATAAAACGGTCGAATTCGCACGCTTCTACGAAAGAGCCCCAATAACATACATCACCTCCGTCGTCCCCTTGGGCGTCTCATCCGTGCGTTGCGTTCGCCGCGAGCGCGCGCGCCACGACGCCGGAGCCGGTGAACAGGTCAAGCACCCGGCGACTCTGTGCGCCCGCCAGCTCCTGGATGTGCGCCACCAGCTTGCGCTTGTTGCCCAAGTAGGTGAGCAGGTGAGCATCTGCTGGTGCACAAAATCGTCGCCGCGGTCGCGCTTGCGAGCCATGGGGCGATTCGTCCTGCTGCTGCTGCGACCCTACTTATAGGGTGCGACTTGAGCGCCAGTCGCATTCGAACACACCCCCGCCGCGTCCGGCGATGGCGGAGCGCCTGTCGCAGGAGCTACTTGAGCACATCGTTGCGCAGCCGCACGGCGCGGACGGCGTGCGCATGGGGGTCGCCATGGCGCTCGTTTGCAAGGCATGGGTGCCGCTCCTGCGCTCGCGCATGTTCTGGCAGCGCGTGCTCGTTGAGCGCGTGCTGGGGGCGCGCTGGCGCCTGAAGGCGACGCTGCCGCGGCTGGCCGTTCTGGCGCACGAGCTCCTCCTTCGCCACCTGCAGAGCTCGGCGTGCGAGCACCGCGCTGCGTGGCTGGTGGAGGCGCCTCTGCCTCTGCCTCTGCCTCTGCACTCGCATGATGACCGTAGGCGTCGCAGAGTGCCGCGCGACACCCACCACTTGCTGAAGGCGAACTGCTACCTGCTTGACGGCATGTTTCCGTACGCTGCGACGTTTGCTCCCGCCTCTGGCGGCGGTACGACGCACGTCGCCCTTATGCTCAACTGCGGCGCACTCGTGCGCGTCACCTTTGAGTTTCCGCCAGACTACCCGTTTGAAGCGCCAGCCATACGCTTCAAAACCTGGTCTGGCGACGCCGTCCGGGGGCTCCAACACGCGTGCATTGACGCGAACGGCATCTTTCAGCAGCCAGAAAGTGACTGGTCCGCCGCGCTCAGCACGGCGTCGCAGCTCATCTGTGCCCAGGCGCACATTGGCGACTGCGTCGTGGACTCCCGCGCCTCCCTGCGCAAGTCAATTGACCAGGCGGGGTGTTTCTTTTATCCGGACGGCGACGCGCTGGGCGACCGCGCGTGGCCATCCATGGAGGGCGTGGACCGTGGCCGCGACGCCTGCGGCCTCAGGAGCCTGTGCGAGGCGCCCATTGACCTCGAGCTGGCGCTTCTGGTGCAGGAGCGCCTTGGTGCGGATGCGGCGCGGGCGTTTGCCCGCAGCGCGAGCGACGGGGGCTGGGGGTCGTTGGTTTCGTTTAGTGGGTTGTATTAACCGCTGGTGAACGAAGTCGTCGCCTAGTAAAACAACTTAACAACTTCTAGGAGTAATGTATTCTCCCCGCGCTCAATGCGCCCAATCTGCAGCTTGATTTCAGCGCGCAGCCGCTCCAGCTTGTCCTTCATGTCCACGCCCTTGCCGCCTCTGTTGTCGTCCGGGTTAAAACGTACGAAAATCCACTTGCCGCTGAACAACATGAACAAATCGTCGTAGCGCAGCGCCTCGTCCGCCTGGTCGTAGCCGCGGTGGGCAAACTCGTCAGTCTCAATCGCTAACATCGTCCCACCAATGATGCAGCGATGGTCAACTCGACGCTTATGCGTGCAATCGCAGCCGCGCAGCCACATAGGCTGGTCGTGAGTAAACCCGGCAAAGTGCTCGTTGATAAAGTTGCGCACGCGTATCTCCTTGGTGTGCTCGTAGATAACCGCGCTGCGCTGGTCACTGGGGAAGACTCGCTTGAAGCACCGCGCGCAGTAGCCGTCGTAGTACGCGTCGCCGCTGTGCGCGTCAGGCCAATCAACGCAGTTTGGGCAACGATCGCCTCCACCGTGCCCCTTGCAGAATTCGGTTGCGCCCTGAGCGGCCTTGCCCTTGTCGCCCAGCGCCACGCACTCAGCGTGCGTGCAGCGCTTGCCGCCACCGTGCTCTATGCAGAAGTCGGTTGCGCCCTGAGCGGCCTTGCCCTTGAAACCCAGTGCCACGCATTCAGCGTGCATGCAGCGCTTGCCTCCGCCGTGCTTCTTGCAGAAGTCGCTCGCACCTGCGGCGGACTTGCCCTTGTCCCCCAGCGCCACGCACTCAGCGTGCGTGCAGCGCTTGCCTCCGCCGTGCTCTGTGCAGAAGTCGCTCGCGCCCCGTGCGGCCTTGCCCTTGTCGCCCAGCGCCACGCATTCAGCGTGCGTGCAGCGCTTGCCTCCACCGTGCCCCACGCAGAAGTCGGTTGCGCCCTCAGCGCCCTTGCCCTTGTCGCCCAGCGCCACGCACTCAGCGTGCGTGCAGCGCTTGCCGCCACCGTGCCCTACGCAGAATTCGGTTGCGCCCACGGCGGACTTGCCCTTGTCGCCCAGCGCCACGCACTCAGCGTGCGTGCAGCGCTTGCCTCCACCGTGCCCTGCGCAGAACTCGGTTGCGCCCCGTGCGGCCTTGCCCTTGTCGCCCAGCGCCACGCACTCAGCGTGCGTGCAGCGTTTTCGCTTCCTTGAACAGGCTGTCATCGCTTGCTGCAGCGAGTCCACCCGCGAGTTGCCTACATTGAGGGGGGTATTTATAGAACTGAGTCACTCGCTTCGCACACGAAAGAAACGCTCGTCCCGCCCATTTCCCCCCCCCTCCCGTCATGGACGCCCCTCTCCCCGCCTACAATGGCGTCAACCTCCCGTACCCGGGCGAGACGGAGGCTGAGCCGCCGCTCGTCCGCCTGGTGCGCAAGCTCTATGCTTCGCCCGAGTACGACGGCGCTGGTCCGCTCCCCACCTTCGGAGGCGAGCTGGACCTCTTTCCGATGGGGCACGAAGACGCCATCCTCAGGGAGCCCTTCAAGGGGGGCGGCGACGTCGTGAGTCGCCCGTGCCTTCTGGGCGACTCATGCGTCGGTAAAAACGCGCTCATCCCCGGTCACGGGCTCTGCGGCGGCGTCATCCTCACGGAGGTGATGAGCCCCGCTGAGCTCGCCGCCTTCCGGGCCACGGGGGCGCAACCGGCGGAGCGTCGCACCTGCCTCCTGTGCACTCGCTTCAACGTCCACTCCGCCTACCTCTTTGATCGCAAGCAGCGCACGTTTCCGCCCAACGCCCACCTCAACCACTTCGTGAACGCGTCTGGCGAGGGCGAGTACAGCGCCGAGTACCTCATTCCGGCGCCCGACGACTCGTCGTGGTCCGGCGTCGTCGGCACGGTCGTCGGCCTGCACCTCAACGCGCTGCGCCTGGTGCAGGAGGCGGACAAGACGTGGCGGGTGGATCAGAGCGCCATGGCGCACGTGACGCGTACGCCGTGCAATGTCACCTTCCCTCCCCTGTACCGGTCTCTCGTGCCTGAGCCCCACGTCTACCTACGATCGTTTTTCACGCACCGCGCCCGGGTGACGGACGCACCAATACTGTTTTTTACCTACGAGGAGCTCTGCGAGGCGCGGCCCAAGCTTGGCGCGCCGCCCACGGACGCCTTCATGAAGTGGCCGCCAAACGCCGTCAAGTCGTTCCCACACCGCCTGCTCTACTACCGCGTCAACCGCCTCAACGTCATGCTGAACGAGTGCTCCGAGCTCTACGGAAGGACATGGGCGTACAATCTTCAGGTAGGGGGTGCCCCCCTACGACCCCCCGCCGCACTGACTCGCGCCGCCACAGCTCTACATTGACGCCCACATCGGCATGGTGCTCTTGGTTGAGCGCGGAGAGTCGCTCGCCACCTGGTCGCTCAAGTACACGGCGCACGAGCACGCGCTCCCGGATATGCTGTCGCTGTGCGTCCAGGCGGCGGTGGACAGCGTCGTCCCCGAAGGCCTGAGCGTGGTGGACCGCAAGCGCGAGCTGAACAAGCCCCGCTCCATTGCGGCGCAGATGCTGATCCGGGCGCTGCCCGAATTCTCCCAGGTGGGGGAAACCCCCACGCCCCCGTCCCGCGAGTCACTGACATCTTGCGCAGACGCGCTGGCTGCACGCCCTCTTTCTGCGCTGCCTGAACAACCGCGAGCTGTCCGCCACCATGTTCCAGCTCATGCAGGCGGCGATGCTGGGCAACTACACGCACGTGACGGGGCCGCCGGCGCCCTACGCCACGCGCAAGGCGATCGTGGCGGAGTTTAGCCTGGACGCGGCGGTGAGGCTCATCACGGCGCTGCCGTCCAACGAACACCTGGTGCTCTACATCATGGGCACCTATCTGCTGACGATTTTGCCGCTGTGCCCGTCGCTGGAAAAGCTGGTGGTGGCCATGAGCCCCTTTCAGAGCCACGCCGGCCGAGTCTTTGAGGCGATGCAGGCGGTGCGCGTGGCGGCGCGGGACGACTGGCGGCTCATGTTTAGCCGCGACGTGCTGGAGACGCTGAAAAAGACGCACAAGCGCATGCCCAAGCGCAAGCTCATGCCGCGCGGCCTGGCGGACTGCAGCGCGGCGCTGCTGACGTGCGCCTCGCGCACCGCTGCGCGCCGGGGCCTGAAGCGCGGCGCCAACTGCATCGCCTTTGACCCCGCGGACTTTGCTGGGCACCTGAAGCGCGCCCGCGCCGGCGACGACCCGCGGGTGGAGGGCGCGGACGCTGCGGCGATGGCGCTGCTGGAGGCGTGGGAGGCGGACCCGTCTCGGCCCCCCTCCGTGGTCTTTGGCGACATTGGCGAGGCGGCGCTCAAGCGCCTGGTGGACGCCGCCGCCGCCACGGACCACGCGCAGCTCACCCGCGTGGTGCCGCTGCCCCCGGCTTTCGTGCGCGCGCAGGTGGCGGCGGTGGCTCGGCGCTTTGAATGCGCGGAGGACGACTGGGACACGCTGCGCCGCGCGACGCGGGTGCACGTCTGCGTTTCGTGCGGCGTGCGCAACTTTGTGCTGGCCAAGGCGGAGCGCCTGGCCACCGGGACGCGCCGGGTCAACAACGTGCGCGCCTCGGGCTACAAAAAGCTGGCGATGGACCTGCAGACTGGCGAGATGTTTTGCGTCGCCAACGAGGCGTGCAGCAAGCACGCGCTCACCACGGTGGACTTGGCGGGGCCGGATGGGCTGGGTGGCGCGCTGGTGCTGCGCGACCAGAGCCTCACCATCTCGCCGTGCTGCGGCTACGTGTGCGCCACCGCCGCGCTGCGCGTCTCCGCCACGGGCATGGACTGCCCCGCCTGCGTGTCGGAGCGCGCCGAGGCGGCGGACCCGACGCCGGACCCGCGCGTCTGCGCGCACTGCAGCAAGGTGTCGCAGCTGAAGCACGCGGTGTCGCAGACGGTGCTTCTGCGCGACGAGCACGGGCGGGTGAAGCGCTTCGGCTTCTGCAAGTCCCACCTGCGCGGCTGGGCGCGCACGCAGAGCGGCTACCTGACGCTGGACTTTGTGTCGCGCAACATGCTGAACCGGTCCGGCAACGGGCTGGTGGTTAACCCCACGTAGGGGGTGCCCCCCTACAACCCCCGCGTGCTGTATTTACGCCGCGCGCGATGCGGCGCCAAGATGGCGAGCCGGGTGCACATTTCGGACAAGGTGAAGCGCATTGTCGCCGCGAGCCAAAAGTGGCGATGCGCCGCGTGTAAACGTATGCTCTCCGCTTTTTTTGAAACAGACCACGTGCGCGCACTCTCGCTTGGCGGCAGCAACCACCAGCGGAACCTGCGCGCGCTGTGCCCGTGCTGTCACCGAGTCAAGACAAACGACGACATTGACCAGCTGCACTCTGGCTTTGGGCGCAACTTTTTTATGATGTTTACGATTGACAAGGGGCAGACCCGGTGGTACCGCGGCGTGGTGATTGAGGTGACGCGCGCTGGCTACTCAGTCGTGTTTGAGGACGGGGACGCGATGGTGGTGCCCGTGCGCAAGACAAGGGATGTGCAGACGTGGTTGTGGTGTAGCTAGCTGGTGCATGGTCACAGCATCTGACTGTACTCAACGCAGCACCCGGCACCGGACTGCAGGTTGGGCTCCTTGCTGAAGACCCGGAACCCGGCGTTCCCAAGAGCACGCGCTAGTCGAATAGTCTGGAAGCTTTCAACACAGCCCTACCCTGCGTCGCAATTCCCGCGCGTTCCCGTCAATCAGTTGCCCGCGACGATTCAGCCGAAGCGCTTGGTCAGCCGGTAGCACGTGTGTCCGGCCCGGCTTGCCCCACACGCTCTCCTTGGTCATGCCCTCAAGCACGACCGGGTGTCGCGGGGAGGGCGAAAAGGCAGCTGCAGCCGTAGGAAGCGAGCTCCCCGTCGCAACCAGTACATGCGCCCCCAGCATGTGCGCAACAGCTTCCGCCACGCCCGCGTCAGACGCGGTCACAACGCGCGCCCCAGGAAAAGCGCCGGCGACCCAGGGCAGCTCGTTCTGTGTAAAAAACACGGTGTTTATCAGACCGCAGCGAAAAGCAGACCGGATTGTGCGCATCACCAGCCTGTAGTCTAGCCCCCGCGCGTTCACGAGGCGACAGTTGACGCACACGTCGCCGTTGCGCACGTGAATAGCCACGTTGATTGCTGACGGGTCAAAAAAACGGAGCGCCCATCCGACAGTGGCGGCGCTGCCCACTGCGCGCAGCTGGTCAGACACGGTGTCCGCCCCCGGAACGCGCGGGTCAAGGGGGCACCACGAGAATGCGGGTGGGACAAACGGCCGTTGCCACGCGTGCCGCCACTGCGGGCACACGTCGCTCGCGAGGTGTAGAACGACGGTGAGGCCTGGCGCTGAGCAGAGCTGCGCCGCCTCTTCGGCCGCGCGAAGCGGGCTGACGCCAGTCGCCTCAACAACGAGCCCGCGGACAGAGGCACGCAACGCTGATACGTTTTGCAGGGCCCGCAGCCCCAGCAAGGCGTCAACAGCACCATACAAGCTGTCACCGTGTAGGCGATGGTGTGGAGGCACCTCCCAGCTGGCGTCTGGCAGCAACACCTTGCCGCCCAGGGAGCGCGCGACAGCCATGCTCATCTGCAGTCGCGTCAGGTTGTCGCCAAGTCCGTTGTTGGCCGGGTCTTGCACGACGAAAACGGCGCACGCGGCGAGGAAAGCTCTCTGCATGACGACGCAGAGAGCGAACAACTATGAACTATATTTCGACCGGTGCGCGTGTCCACAGGGCACCCCGGCAGGGAGAGCCCGGGCAGTTGGGCCTAAACCTCTCGCACCACTCCGGCCCGCCAAATTCGCGCGCGTCGAGTGGAAACCCCCCGATCAAATGCTGCTGCAAGTGCTCAAACGCCCCCGCGTTCGCGTGCTTGTCGTCGCTGTATCCCCTCAAAAACGTCAACGGACTGCCCTGCCACTCCGTGGCGCAATGCGGCTGCAATACCAGGAGCTTGTAGGCCGCGATGTAAAGACTAAGCGGGTGTCGCCGAATAGCGTTCTTCGTCATCGCAAAATACGCGCAGCAGTAAAAAGAAACCACCGGAACGGACGGTAGGCGCACACCAAACGCGGCAGCCAAGTTTTGCCAGCACGCGTGCACGGCAGGCGCGTATCCCCACGCTTCGAGGCCTCGAGACGCAACAAACCGACCCTGAGCCCCACCAATGGGCGCCCAACCCCAGTCTTTGTCAACGCGGAGGCACGAAGTGTACCTGCCCACCTCCGGGAGAGCGTCCTCTTGAACAAACACGGTGACGTCACTGAGGTCTTCATAGTGGTCTACAATGTATCGCAAGTACACGCCGGCTTCGTAAGCGCGGTTTGGGACGTAGTCGCTCTCGTTTGCGTTGTGGCGCTGGTACACGCACGTGTCAAAGCGCAAGCTCCACGGCGGCGGCTCGCTTTCAGCCCAAAGACACGGCACGACGGTGATTCTGGCGTCGCCGCTGGTGCCGGGGCGCTGTTTGCACGTAGCTGCAACGCAAGTCAGCGCAAGAGCGAGCGCGAGGAACCGGAGCATGGCTCAAACGTGTCGCGAAACGCGCAGACACACCAGGCGAGCGAAACCAGGTAGATCGCCGCATAGCGTTCGAATCGCCTCGTGGTGTTCGACTCGCTCCATAGCGCAGCGCTCAAGTCTTCATGAATCCACTATCCGCAGCGTACTCGTTTGTCATGAGCACGCGCTCGCGCTCGCGCAGGGCGGCGTTGGTGGGGCTTGCGCTGCTGCTTGTCACCGCGGTTCTGGTGCAGGCGCGTGTCCGCGAGCCGAAACGCGCCTGTGCCAACGTCTTCCGCGCCAACGAGCTCAGCGGATTTGGCTCAAACGCCAACAACATGTTGCACCACCTGCGCTGGAACAAGCACCCCGCCACGGCCGCGTACGACCACCGTTCGTCGCCCTTTTCCTGCGTCAACGGGACGTGGTCTGACGTGTTCCAAGGGCCGCTGCCGCGCCCGCCGCCGTCTATGTGCCTCGACTACTTGCGGAAGCTGAGCACCGACGACGCCATACGCCGGTTTTCTACCCACGTCCGCTCCAACAAAAGGGAATATGGAAAAGCGCTGTCCAAGCACGGCTTGACGTTCAACATTGACACTGAGCGGCTGTCTTGGCCAAGCGAAAGCACCAAGCTGCGAGGGTTGCGAGCGACGTGCCTCACCCTCTGTCCTTTCTTGACCAATATTTGGCGGCCAGAGCCACACCTTTCGGTCATCGTCGAAGAGACGTTGCAGACGGCGCTCACCTACCCCCGCCCCGTCGTAGTGATGCAACTCCGCGGTGGGGACAAGGTGTTTGGCGACGCAAAGGAGGAAGAGCCGTACGACGTTGAGCGCTCTTTGTCGCGCATGGCGGCGGAGGGCGGTTCCGCACTGGCGAACGGCACGTGCATCCTGATTGGCGACGACGCATCTCTGCGAGACGTTGCGATATCCGCGTCCCGGCGGTTTCTGAACTGCTTGATTGTGGACCGCATCGCTCCTTCGGGGGCGCGCGACTCAGTCGCTTTCCGGGCGGAGAACCTCGCGACGCGATGCGCGGAGACGCGGAAAGTTGTCGCGGACATTTCGCTCATGGGTCAGGCGGACGCAATCGTCGCGTTGTTCGGATCAAGCACCGCGAAGATGGGGATGATGCTCTCCTTCTGCCAGCGCGGCGGCTCGCTTCCGCCCGCGTGGGGCTGGAGCGGGGAGAGCACCGAAGCGCAGGCCCTGTCTCAGGCGTGCTATCCTCGTTAAAAATGTTCAATGTTCGGAGTGCACGTATCAAAAGCGAGCATAAAGCTGAAGCTCCCGACGGCGGCCAGTCGTAGTCCGGAGAGGAAACCATCTTCTGCACGACGGAGCTGTACACGGACCACGTCCATTGAAACGTTATGTGGGCGCCTCCCGCGTTGAGTTCGCACGCGTAAGCTACTATTTAGTTGTTATTCCACGGCCCAGCCTTTCCGAAGCTCATAATCCAACAGCACGCAACCCCGCGCGCATCGCGCTGCCGTGTCTCTCGTACATCCCGCGATCCTCCACCGCGTGCTGCAGCGGCCGCGCGTGCTCCGCCCACTCAACCGGGTCGTGCTTGCGCCATTGGCGCGCCTTGCGCCGCGCGTCGCCAAGGCTGCGAACCCAGTAGTGATTTATACGCAGCTCGTCCAAGTCCGTTTCTCTGTGCGAAATGCCCCTGTACACCTGCGCAAAGTGCGGATGGCCATCAAAAAAACCAAAGGCGTAGCCGCGCACGAAAGACTTTCCAAAACGCTCCGTGTCGTTGAAGGCGAACGCGCACAGGTCTTCGCCGCTCGCAGAGTGCCCATACACCTCCCGCATGCGCGTGGCGTTGCACCCGTCCATTGGTGGCAACGCTTCGTACGCGGCGTGCTCGCGCAGGCGGAGGCTGGGCGCCCGTCGGGTGTGCTCCGCCGTCACGAGCCGAAATCTGCCATCCGCCACAGTCAGCTTGCTTGGTTGAACGACAAGGCGAAACGGACGGCGTCGCCAGTCGCCCACGCCAAAGCGGAGGTCAAAAGCGTGCACCTGCGACACGGACTTGGGTAGCCGGTCCAGGTATGTCAGCAGGCTGCCGTGGCGCGGGCTCCACGCAAACTCGTCATTGTCTAGAAAGGCCAGCCAGTCGCTGCGCTTGTAGCGCAGCGCGCACTCGTTGAGCCATCTCGTCTGTTCACCCATGTTGTAGAGCACGAGGACCTCAAACGTTCCGGCGCCAGGCTGAGAGGCGTAGAACTCGGCGAGGTGGCGCAGACCGTCGGTGCTCCGGTGATCGCCAATCACTATGCGCGTCACACCGTGCAAGCGGTAGTACTCTATCCACTCCGGCATGTAGAGCGCCTCGTTTTGGACGGTGGTGCATATGGTAAACTCGCGCGCCGCCGCGCCGCTGGCGAGCACAGTGAGTAGCGTGAGAGCGCAGCGCACCATGCGGCAAAACTTTGTGTGCGACTCACGCGTGCCACGCGCCTGCAACGAATAATGTACGAATCGCCGTGTCAAAACGCAGCGCTCCCCGCGATGTCTTTGGCGTTTGCGCGCGGGAATAAGCGCGTCCTGGGCCTTGTCGTCGCCTTTGTTCTGACGGCGAGCCTTGTGGTCCTGACGCGCACCGGCCCGGGCGGCACCTCTGCTGTGCTGCGGGACGGCGGGCCAGTGACCTCGGCCCGCCAGCCGCTGCTGACGGCGCACGCCGCTGCGCTGGCCGCCTTTGGCAGCCAGGTGGTTGCCAGCAGGATCAGGAAGGGCGCCTCGCCGTGCACGCTGCGGCGCTTCGGCGTTGGCTACGGCGGCCACGTCCTGTGTGCGCCAACGTTTGCAGAGTGCGTCTGACGCGCGCGCGCCGCTCGTCGTGCCCTCACTCTCGCGGCAGGCTGCAGGACGACTGCTTTTACATCAACTACGGCATCGAACAGGACTGGTCCTTTGACACAAACTTGTCCGCCCTTGGCTGCACCGGCCTCGCGCTTGATCCCACCGTGACGCACCCCTCGGAGCTGGAGCCCAACGTCCTCTTCCTCAAGCTCGCCGCGCCCACCGTGCGCGGCAGCGCGCCCCGCAGCTGGCAGGTTATGTCGCTGCCGCGCCTGTGGAAGCTGCAGAACAAGCGCCCCGTCTTTGCCGTCAAGTACGACTGCGAAGGATGCGAGTACGCGCTGTCGCAGGACGGTCCCGCTTTTGCCCAGCAGCGCGCGGAGATGCTCGAATTCTTTCAGCACGTCCGCCAGCTCAACATTGAGCTCCATCTGGTGCGCAACTTCCTAGACACTGCGGAAAAGCTCAACAACCTGGCATCCATGCTGTTGATGCTCGCCGACGCGGGGCTGCAGCTGGTGAGCGTTGAGCAGGGCGGCTGCGGCGTTCAGAAGCTGGGCGAGCGCTATTGTGCGTCCGAAGTGTACGACGCCGGCATCCCGTGCGGGCTGCATACCGACTGTTCGTCGTACCTGTTCGCCCGACGCTAGTCCCGTGTAACGGTCGCCGCACATGTCGCCCCTCTGTCGTCGCGTTTGGGGGCGGCGCGCCGGGTGCGCCGCGTGTGCAGCGCTGGGGGTGTGCGCCTTGCTGCACCGTCGCGGGCGCGTGGCGAACGAGCCGCTGAGCAACGACCCGCTTGTGGAATGCGTCCGGCGCGTCGCTGCGGTGCCCGCGGTCGCGGCGTGCACGCGCGTGCCAGGCGTCGCCGTGCTCACGATGGTGAGCGCCGCCTTTTTTGATTTTCGACTCCTGCAAGACGACGCCATGGTGGACGGCGACTGTCTTCGTCCCGTCTTTGTCACCGCGTGCCTGGACGCCATGTGCACTCGCCTGTGCGTGGTGCACGGCGTTTCAAACTGCGTCAACGTTGGCGGGTCGTCCGGCGGGGGCGGGCGCGTTGCCGCCATGTACAGCGAACGGTACAAGTACATCAATTACGCAAAGTTTGAGCTCATTGCCAGCGCGCTCACCGTCGCGGAGCACGTGCTCTTCGTGGATGCGGACGTGCTCGTCTTTCGCGAACCGTGGGCGTATGTGCTAACGCAACCGCGGTCGCTGCTGTTTCAGACGGAGCACCCAAAGACGGCCTCCTGCGACGCAGACGAAGCCAACGCGGGCGTCATGTACTGGCGGAGCGACGCGCTGCATACCCGTTTTTTTGCGCGCTTTCGAGACTTTCTGCCGCGGATGATGGCTGCGCGGCGGATGAATGAGACGGACCAGGGCTTTTTGCAGCCGGTGGCACGCAGCACGGGACTGACGTTCTGCGGGCTTCCATCCTCCGTCTTTGTTGGGCAGTGCCAGTGCGGACGCGACGGCATCCTTGACCTGGCCCGCGCGGTGACGTTTCACGCAACCTGCACCAAACACCGCGTCAAGGCGAAGCGGCTTCAACAAGTGGTTGCGGCTGTCCACGAGGGCCACGGTGGATGCGTTCGCTTTGATTGCTCAGTTGTCAGCTGCTGAGCGCCTTATTTATTTCGCAGGCGTTCAGACGCTAGGAATGTCCGCACGTCGCGCGCCGCCGCACGTTCGAGCCGTGCTCAACAGATTGCCGCGCATGGAGGACGATGAGGACGAGGGACCGGAGAGCATGCACTTTCCAGCGGCTGAGCTGGACACCGCGGTGCCCTGCCGTCACCCGCTGGACCCGCCGCCCTATCCGGAGGAGGAGGTGGAGCAGCCAGACGACGGCTCCTTTCCCAGCATCTTCCAGCCCGCGGCGACGGGCGTTGGGGGCGACGGCGACCTGGCGGACGCTGAGCTCAAACACTCCTGGGACCGCGTGCAGGCGCTCATCACCAAGTGCCTGGAGACGGACTCAACGCCGGCGGACACGGTGGAGATGGTGCACACCTTTTACAACGAGCAGATTCGCACGCAGTTCACGGAGGCGCCCGAGTGGACGCGCAAGTCCATCTACGGCTACATTTACAGAAACTATGACCGACAGGCGGCGGAGGCGATCCACGCCACGCACCACGCCATGGAGTTTCTGCGCACCCAGATGGCGACCAAGCGCGACGACGGCGCCGTCAAGATCAACACGGAGGCGGTCAAGCTGTTTTTGGCCAGCGCCAAGGTGCACGCGGGGCTCTTGGATGCGAAGCGCAAGCGGGAGCAGCGGTGATGCACCCGGCAACCACTGAACGGCGGGGGCGCACTCGCTATGCCAGGCCGCGGTTTAGTTGCGGCCCTGTGCGACTGTGCGCGGCGCGAGGGGTGGCGGGGGGCGTCCAGGCGCGCGTATGAATACAGTATTCATACAGCCTCGGGCGCGCGCGACAAAAGTTGCCGCGGGCGAGGCTCGCTCCGGGCAACCTCTAATTCCACATACGCCCCTGCATACATATATAAAAATCATGTCGGCGTCATAGAGAGCTTGTGAAGGATGAAAACGCGCTGTCGGGCCTACTTCATCATCTTTCTGTTCTGTCTGGTGGTCGCGAAATGGATCACTCAACGAAAAAGCGTTGTGCTTGTGCCAGCGCTGTTCAGGCATACACTGGAAGAGAGGGAATGGATGCGCGGCTACCCTACCGCGGTGTACCAAAAGCACAACCCTGAAGCGCCAAACTATATCCCCAACAAGGGATATGAGGCAGCCTTTTATTTCAAGTATATCGTGGATAACTATGACGCGCTTCCTCAGACAATTCGTTGACAATTCGCTTCCTCAGACAATTCTATTCACACAAGATGATACAGGACAGGACACCGTGGACCGCATCAAGTGCCTGCGTACAGAAAGGGACTGGGGCTGGACGCCTCTGAACCAGCCCCAGGCTTTCTTCAAGGAGAGATATCTCAAGCAATACTGGTCTGACCAGCAGATGTGGGCGTGCTGGTATCGGCTTGCGCACGATTTTGGTATAGAGCTCACAGAACAACCTGTTGTAAACACCTATTGCTGCTCTGAGTTTGCCGTGACGCGGAGTAGAGTCAGGCAGTATTCACACCAGCAATACAAAGACGCTTTTTTTACATTGGTAGAGAGCAGCGAGTGCAACGCGGGCAGCGACCTTGGGCGCGGCGGCTGGGCGGTGGAGCATCTCCAGCACGTGATATTCGGAAACCAGCCACTCCAGATGCAAGATCTGAACAACACGGAGTGGTGCAAACGGTTCAAGCCATCATGTGTTGAGACAAACTGCTTAAGCCCACGTTCTGGACCCCGCCACGACCTGCGTGCCACCAACTTTTGAGATCACAGCACAAGCTATGCGCGCGCCACTGTTCCCGTTCGCCAGGCTGGCCTCGTCCCCGCGCTGGCCAAGATCATCCTCCAGCGCGTGCACCACCACCGACCGTCCTGCGACGTCGGACACGTCCATGGCGACTGTGACGTTGAGGACGGCTGTGCCGTCTGCCGCCGCGCGCACGTTCCCCAGGTCGCCCGCGTGGCGCTCGGGTCCGGATGCGCCGCCGTGGTGCGCGTTGCCGGGGTTGTAGTGCGCGCCCGTGTTGGCGCACGAGTCGCCGGAGATGTCGCCTGCCGCGTGAATGTGCAGCCCATGCATCCCGGGCGACAGGTTTCGCAGCGTGCCGCGAACGAGCGTCCGTCCTGCCGCCGTTGGGGTCAAGGTGAGCGTCCCAGTCACCGCGCCGCGAAAGACGGCGGATGCGCCTTTGTGCGCGCCGTAGAGCGCGATACTCATGTGCTGCTCCATGCACCCGCCTGTAAATACGATTGTCCACTTTGCGCACTATTTAGGCTGCGATGGTCGCACGGGCACCCATGCTCCGCCTGGCCCTGCTCGTGGCTTGTGGCGCGCGCGCAGTTGCAAGCCCCAATTTCCCAGACGCGCCAGCTGTGTACAAGCCACCGAACCAGGAGCCGCCACCTCTGCCGCTGCCGCCGTCGCCTCCGCCGCCCGCCGCTTTCAAGCCAGACGACAACGACTGCGAATCGGACGACGACGACGCCTCCATTGAGCTGGGCATGGGCCTGGGCTTTGGACTGGGGCTCGGCCTGGGGCTGGGCCTGGGCATCCCTGGGTGCATTATGGCGAGGGCAATCACGCGCACGCGCGCTGGTGCGTGGCAGCAGACGGAGACGCGTTACAATGAAATGACGTAACTAGTAGTCCTCGTCCTCGTCCGCCGCCTCAGCCTTGGCCGCCGGCTCCACCGGGTCGTCGTCCCACAGCGCCGCCTCCAGCGCCGCCTCGTCAAACTTGCGCTTCGTGTCCGACTCGGACAGGCGGAACGCCTTCAGGAAAACCTGCAGGCTCAGGGTGCTCGTTGGCATGAGCATGACGCTGGAAAACTCAATGACGGCGTTGCCCGTGAGCGGGCCGTTGAGGAGCGCCGCCGCGTCCAGCGGCTTGCCGCCGATGCCGGAGACGGTCGTGTCCCACAGCGTGGGGGGCAGCTTATCCTTGAGCACGCGCAGATAGTCGCTGCGCGTCGTGTTGTTCTCCGGCGGGAACTTGATGAGCGACTCGTCCGCGACAAAGGCGGGCGTGTCCGGGCCCGGCGCCTTCATCTTGATGGAGATGCCCGCCAGCAGGGGGTCGTAGGCGCCGCTGCCGTCCGGCTTCGCCTTGCTGGGCACCAGGAGCTTGGGCCCCGGCTTGCCGGAGGGGGCGCCCAGGAACGCCTTGGAGACGCGGTTCGCCTCGTCCGCCCACTCGCCGGTGTGCTCCGCCGGGATCGCCGCCATGGCGAGCGTGCGCCACTTGTCAATGATCAGGCGCAGCGTCTCCTCCAGCTTGTCCGCGTTCGCCAGCTGCTTGTCGATGACGAAGTCGAGCTTGGGCTTGGTGTACGGGGCGCCCTTGTACATGACGTTGACGGCGAAGCGCTTGGCGACGAGCGACGTCTTGAGGAGCAGCGCGGCGCCGTCGCCGGTGACGAGGTCCCACACCGCCGGGCCGGAGAGGTCCGTCTTCGCCTTGTCCAGGCCGCGGCCGGGCTGGAGCTTGAGCGAGGCGACCACCTCGGCGATGCGCTCCGTGGTGTCCTTGGTCACGTCAATGAGGACGAAGCCCTGCGCGCGGGGGAGGCGCGTGAGCGACGAGCGCGGCAGAGCGTCGCCGCGGGGGAGGCGCGGGCGACGCAGGAGGCACGCTGCGGGGGGAGCGGACAGTCTTGGTGGGCGCTGGAGCTTCCATGACGAGGGGACGGGAGGGCAGGGAGTAGCGACTCGAACGAAACGGCCGCGAAACGACGAAACGGCAAGCGAGCGATCGAACTGGCCTTCGAATCGAACGCAATAAATACTGCTGTGCGAGACAGACTTATACCATTGCACACGCGTCATGGGTGCTGCGCGCGCCAGCCTCCGGCGAGCAGCTTCAGCCCTCGTGTTTGCGGCGTGGCTGTGGTGTGGCGCAACAGCGCGCCAGCTCCTGCTCATCAAGACGCACAACCCCACAAAAGCTATGCTCGCGCGCTGGTGCACCCACTTCGCGCGACCAGAGGAGGCAGCTCGGGAGGGGTTCACGGTGGTCATCATGTTCTACTCGAGCGGCGGTGACAGGGGGCTGGGCGACGGCGTGGTGACCATCCCTTCCGACTGGTGTCTGCCCTTCGAGGTGGTGCGCAAGCAGAACCTGACGGGGCTGTGGGGGGAGGAGCAGGCCCTGGCACTCACCTCTCAGCCGTGGGTCTGGTGCTCCGCCCCAGACCTGACCTACTTTGCGCTCCACCAAGCCTCGTTTGCCTACGACGCCATGTGGGTGTTTGACCAGGACGTAGCCTGGACTGGCAACGTGTTCCGCCTGCTCAACAGGCTGGGCAGCGGGCGGGAGGAGGACCTGCTCTGCTCGGGCGTGGACCACGGGCGCGTGGGCAAGAAACACTGGTGGAATCTTCACAACGACAAGTGGATGTGGCACAAGACGCACACCAACTGGGCGGGCTGGGACGACTCCCCCGGCGCGCCCCGCATCCGCTGCTACATCATGGTGGTGCGCTACTCCGCGCGCCTCCTGCATCGCCTAGTGGATGACTACCTGAACAAGGGTATCTACGCGCACGGCGAGTTCTTTGCGTCAACCGTATGCGGCCTGATAATGGATGACTGCACCGTGGGGGACTACGCGTCCCCGCTGGCGCCGCTGGGAGAGCCCTTTGACTGCTGCAAGAACTCCATCAACACCGCAGCAGAGTGGCTCAGCGCGCGCGCGCTGTATCCAGACGCGCTCATGCATCCCATTAAAGTGTAACACCATTCTTGTACTCTCCCTGCCCATGCTACGAGCACTGCTTGTCCTCGCGCTCGCAGCCACTGCTCGGTCTCACCGCACTGCGCTGCACGTGGTGACGTATGCTGACCACGCCACGCCGCAGCTGTGCGCTTCTGCACGCAGCGCGGCACGGCACGGCATCCACCTGCGCGTGCTCGGGCCAGACCCCTCCTCTGCGCACTACGCAGACCCGCGAGCCAACAAGCCCGCAGCCATGCAACGTTACTTGGACTCGCTGAAGAAGGAGGCAGCGCAGGACCTGGTCCTGTTTGCGGACGCGTACGACGTGCTCTACACGGGTCGCCTGGACCTGCGGGCGGTGCTGCGCACGTTGCAGGCGGCGGTTGAGCCGCGGCAGTGGAACGAGAGCGTGCTGCTCGCCGGGGAGCGCAACTGCTCGCCATACATGGATTTTTTCGGGCGGGAGGAGCAGCGCCCCGGCGGGAGGGAGGCGTGCGCTCGCCTGGCGCAGGGCGCTCGCACCAGCTTCCGGTACATCAACACGGGCACCTGGCTCGCCTCTGTTTCCATGGCTCGCACATTTGTTGCAGCCTGGGTGAGCGAGTTGGAGATTGACGGCGAGTCTGCGAGCGACCAGGAGTGCGTGCACCGGATCAAGGACCGCCTCCCCCTGTACGTGGACCAGGAGTGCCAGCTCTTTCAGACTGGGTGGGGGACGCCACTGGAGCAGAAAAAAACGTGGTGCCTGCCGGGCGTTTTCTGTTTGCGCAACAAGCCCTGGCAGGCCTGGGTGCTGCCCAACTGCACTGTCTACAACACCGAGACGAGAACGCGACCATCTTTGGTTCACTTCAACGGGGACAAGCGCAACTTCTTGCCTGCAGCCTCATTCTGTGAACACGCGGATGGGTCCCAGGGGAAGACGGATGCGCGGCTGCGCGCGATGGCTGTGCTCAGCCCAGTCCTTAGCCAGTGTGTGATTGGCATCTAACGCGCTGGCTCCTGTAGTACGTTCGCAGATTGCGTTCGTGTTCGAGTCTGTTCGATCGTTCGATGCAGACTCTATTTCGTTCGCGTGAAATAACGGAGCGCCGTTCACACTTGTTGGTTAAGCCTTCCGTTGCCGTCCCAGAGCTGTGCTCTGCTCAGCCCGCGGCGGCGGCGGCAAAGCGCGTGGCGGAGGGCGGCTCCTCCACCTGGCACCACCTCTTTCAGGCGTCAGCCTCCCCGTACCAGCGCTTGCTCGTGGGCGCCGACTGGTCCACCTGCAGCGCCACGGCGCTTGACGCGGCGCTCGCCGCCACCGGATCCAGCGTGGCGCGCGCGGTGGCGCTGTGGCTCGAGTCCACCAACAAGGCACTCACCCTGCCCAAGGACCGCGCGGTGCTGGACGCGGTGCGCGCCGTGCCTGGCGGCGAACAGATGCTGGCCGTCATGGGGCTCTTCTATGCCGTCCGCTCCATGCCAGACTATGCAGAGGAGGCGGCCAATCATGCGGAGACGTACGTGCCAGACGTGGATTTCGATGTGCCTTTCCACTGGGAGGAGGCAGCCTTTGAGCGCGCGGAGATGTGGCGCGAGCGCTCCGCCGCAGCGCGCAACGTGCTGGCCCCCAAGCTGCGCAAGTGCGACGCCGCCATCCGCACGGCGCTGCGAGACCACGGGGACGAGACCATGCGCACCAAGCTGGTGGCTGCTGCTTTTCAGTAGTCATATGCATAACAAACAGTATTCAATTCATACACACCATGCATGCATGCGTTTCTTCGAACGCACACTCACAACCCTCCGAAAGACATGAAGTGCGCAGTTCTGGCCCTGGGCGCCGCCGCAGCGTTCAAGCTCCTCACGCCGCGCGGCGGACGGCCCCGCCCGGGTGGCGTAGCCGCTAAGCCCAAGGTGAGGGCGCGAGTGCAGTTGGAGCACGCCGTGTGCCGCTGACGTCTCTCACCGTAGGTGTGCAACCTCTCCGGTGAGAGCGCGCGCGCTGCGATTGCGGGGTGCACGCTTTCCAAAGACGGCTGGGTCAGTGATGCCTTCGGGGCGCCTGTTGTCTTTGTGGCCACCGTGGATGGCTTTCTGGCAACGCCGTCGCTGCTAGACCGGCACTGTCGCTTCAACCCCTCAATCTCTATACCAGCCCGTGGAGACGCGTTTGCTCTGCTCCAAGACCGCCTGTCCACCCTCGCCGGCCAGGCGGTGCAGCTGCTCACGGGCAACCAACCAACTCTCTTGCTGGGCATTCACACATCTGAGGAGTGCCCCCCGCCGTCCACGTGGCGCGTCAAGGTCCTGAGCAGGAAGACGGTTGTCGCGAACGATACGCTCCTGGTGAAACAGTATCAAGACGCGCGCGTCGCTTTTGAAGTGTACGTCTACACTACGCCAAGCGGGCCGCGTGCCAAGGCGTGGCTGAGCCACGTGCTCGTGCAATAAAACGTGCCCTGTGGACTACCTTCGCGCGTCCGCCAACGCGGCAACGTTGTCCAGCACCACGTAAACGCACGCACTCAGCGCGTTGCCTAGGTGGTGACCAGCAGTCAAGCCGGCGCCCACGACGAACGCGTCAATGAAAGCAGAGTCGTCCATGCAACCGTACTGGTAACGAAGTGTAAATAAGAGATCATGGCTCCGTCTCAATTTGGTTTCGGAAAGATTTGAACAGAGCCGCAACCAAACCGCGGCCCGCCATAGCGAGTGCGCCGCCGCCGAACGGTGGTTGCCCGCGGCGACTCTCGCTCGCGGCAACTTTTGTCGCGCGCGCCCGAGGCTGTATGAATACTGTATTCATACACGCGCCCGG
>Ga0114960_10000882_pt1 | contig 24741 bp, 19 predicted proteins | sample C_130625_MF_Meta_FD_92637 | JGI IMG/M metagenome (GOLD analysis project Ga0114960, IMG submission 92637) | Freshwater microbial communities from Lake Croche, Canada to study carbon cycling - C_130625_MF_MetaG | ecosystem: Environmental > Aquatic > Freshwater > Lake | place: Lake Croche, Canada... | reverse complement strand
GCCTACTAATTGAGTTTTTATGACTTTATTTAATAAAGCTGCATTGGTTGAAGCGGTAATTTCTAGTGTTAAAAAATCATTAGTGTTATTTTCACTTGTTATAACATTGAATATTTTTGCTTTTAGCTGACCGCTATTAGTACCATAACTTATTATATGCTCAATGCCTACACTCATTTTTACTAAATAATCTAAATCGCTATTTATAAAAGCGGTGCCATTATGTAATTTTAAATAATCGTATAATTCTCCTTTGCCTTTTTTTACTCCTTCTTCGCCACCAAAACCTTCTAAATGCGCTTTGCCGCAATTATTAATTAAGCCATGTGTGGGTAAGGTATAACTACAATAAGATTCAATTTCTTTTAAATGATTAGCACCCATTTCTATAATGGCAAATTCTGCGTCTTTCTGAATACTTAATAAGGTGAGTGGGACACCAATATGATTATTTAAATTCCCCTTGGTAGTATATATTGTATAATGACTACTTAATACAGCAGCCGCCAATTCTTTAGTAGTTGTTTTTCCATTGCTACCTGTAATGGCAATAATGGGAATAGTAAATTGTTCTCGGTGAAATTTAGCAAGGGATTGCAAAGAACTTAAAACATCTACTACATATATAATACGCTCTTGTAAATGCGCGCTTGCATCTACCACTTCATCTACAATAGCATAAGCAGCACCTTGTTCTAAAGCTTGAAGGGCAAATTCATTTCCATTAAAATTAGGTCCTTTGAGTGCAAAGTATAGATCGTCTTTTTTTAATTGACGCGTATCGGTTTGTACTTGAGGGAATGACTTATATATTTCATATAAATCGGAAATTGATATGGGGGAATTAGGTGAACTAAACTGCTTCATAATTTTAGCAGATTTAACTATTGGCTTCAGTTAATAAACAAGTAGCGATGGCCACTAAGCCTTCTTCTCTACCAGTGAAGCCCATTGTTTCAGTAGTAGTAGCTTTAATAGAAATATCTTTATCGCCAATATGTAATATGCGCGCAATACATTCTTGCATAGCAATTACATAGGGTTTAATTTTTGGCGATTCTAAACATAAAGTAGCATCTATGTTTACGATTTGATAGCCTTTCGCCGTAATGAGTTCGTAAGTTTTTTGAAGTAAAATTTTACTATCAATATTTTTGTAAGCCATATCAGTGTCTGGGAAATGCGTGCCAATATCGCCTAAACTTAAAGCACCTAATAAAGCATCACAGATGGCATGGAGTAAAACATCTGCATCGCTATGACCTAGTGCACCTTTACTATGTGGAATTTTAATACCACCAATGAATAGATCTCGACCTTCTACTAATTGATGAAAATCGATGCCAGATCCAATACGTAATTTCATCTAGTTAATGATTTAAAATATTTTCCACCATGGTTTTTCATTGTCAACGCCTGGGCTGTCGACACCAAAGGCAGAAATAGCACATCTAAATCCAATGGTACTATTTGATTTATCTTGATCTAGAAATCTTCTAGTGCCTGGATTTAACCAATAAGGACGGTCTTTCCAGCTTCCTCCTTTATATACTCTTGATTTATTAGAGATTAAAGTATTATTTCCAGTTTCATAACTTGCAACATTCGAGTCATCTCCATCTAAAGCATTGCTACCTCTGTAGGGGTTAATATCATCCATGTCAACATTATTCATTGGACGGTAAATATCGGCCACCCATTCATTTACATTGCCACTTAAATTATAGATGCCTGCACTACTCTGTAAAAAAGCATTTACCTTATTAGGAAAACCTGCTCCATCATTTGCATAACCCACCATACCCATATAGTCGCCGCTTCCGTTTTTAAAATTGGCAACAAACATGCCTTGTTTACCATTCTTTTTTGAAGGCAGTGCATTTCTAATTCCTTCATTTCCATTGATGTTCCATGGAAATGGACTTTCAGATGCTACAAGGCTGGCATTGGGATGTGAAGAATTTGAACCTGCTCTTGGATTATTGAAATTAGAAGTACTCGTTTTTTGACTTGAAACTTTGGCAGCATATTCCCATTCTGCTTCAGTAGGAAGTCTAAAATCAGGAATCATTATATAATCATCCAAATTCTTTCCTCTATTAAAGGTTGTTGATGTTTTTGATGCAGCTTGATTTGAACTCATGTTCGAATCATTTGGACTTGTTACTAAGCCCATTTTACCAACATATGGACTTTTTGAGTCAATTAGTTTGTATTTAATTAAAGTATTTTCATTGGCTCTATCTGTCCTCCATCTGCAATAATTATTAGCTTGTTCCCAAGTTACGCCTACCACTGGGTAATCGTTAAAGGCATTGGATCTAAAATAACCATCTACCATGGGATCATTATAAGAAAGTTCTGTTTTCCAAACACTAGTATCGGGTAGTGCAGATTGAACGATTGAGTCTCTTCCAATAGGAATAAAAATTTTCTCTAACCAATGAATATAGGCACGGTATTTTTTATTACTCACTTCGTATTTATCTATTCTAAAAGAACTCACTGTTACTCTTCTAAGATTATTATTCCATTCACCCATGATACTCTCTTGGTTCATTCCCATAGCAAAAGTACCGCCTCTAATTAGCACTGTTTCTGCATAAGGGTCATTATTGGGTGATAGTAGAACGGTATTGTTTGTTGCCTTGGATTCATTATTAGATAATAAGCTAGGACCTATTAAAAGGACAGCAAAAAACAGTAAAATACTATTTATAAAATTCATCGTTATAAATTATTCAATAATGGGGTTAAATGATAGTGCGAATATACTTTGTTTTTTAATCATTTATTCAGATCCAACTAGATTGTTCTGTTACTAAAACCCTAATTTTAGTATATGAGAAGGGGTGTTTTTATCATTTTTTTTGTTTTTATCTTTTATCCTTACTTTTTAAGAGCTCAAAATGCAGCTTTTAACACAGGTAAATGGGCAAAAATAGCATTGTCAAAACAAGGCATTTATCAAATTACAGGTCTGCAGTTAAAGTCTTTAGGTTTTTCTTTACCTATTACTTCAAACCAACTACAATTATTTAATTATAATCTTGACCAATTGTCGGAAAAAGTAAATCCCAATATTTCAACCAATTTAATAGAAAATGCAATTCAGGTTTTTGATGGGGGCGACAATCAAATAGACGAAAAAGACTATGTCTTATTTTATGCACAAGGGGCATTACAATGGAAATTAAATACACCCAAATTTACACCTACTCACTATAAAAATACAAGTAATGATTCTGTTATTTATTTCTTAACCCTTGGATCTAATGGCAAAAGAATTACTACCATAGATAAAATAAATAAATCCGCTCAAATAGTAGATCAATATGATGAAAGATGGCTTATTGAAGTAGACAGCATTTCAATATTAAATAGTGGCAAATTATTATTAGGTCCTGCTATGGGTCAGGGTTTGGGCAAGCAAATGAAATTATCATATCCAATAAATATAAATGGTATAGAAGTCTCCAATAATTTGAATGTGGTTCTTAGATATGCTGCTACAACTTATCAAAATGCTGCCAATTTTAATTTTAGTATTAATGACAATGTCGTTAAAACAACAGCGGTGAAACCAGTAAGTGGATTGTTGTATGATGAGTCTGCCAATATTACTATAGACAGTTTTTCTTATTCTTTAAATTACAATACAAATTTAAGTAGCCCCGCTTTAGTGAATATTAGTTTTCAAAGTGATAATGCCGCTGCTACTGGTTGGATCGACTATATTGAATTATCGACTTTAAGAAAATTAGGTTTTTGGGGCACCAATAGTTTTGGTTTTAGAAATTCAACAACTGTTCAAAAAGGTAATTTATTTCAATACCAATTAAAAAATGGAGACCTAAGTACAGAGGTTTGGGAAGTAACTAACCCAGCTTCCCCTAGAAAAATAAATACAGATTTTTCATCTAATGGTCTAGTTAGCTTTATAGACCAGGCAGACAGCTTGCATGAATTTTTTACTGTAAAACAACAGGCTTATGAAACCCCGGTAATTTTGGGGCCCATGGCTAATCAAAACATAGCGGGTATGAATGTGCCAGATTATATAATTATCTCGCCATCCAACTATATAAATGCAGCTAAAAAATTACAAAATTACCATGCCACGGTTAATGGATTAAAAACTGAGCTTGTAAATGTCAATGAAATATTCAATGAATTTTCTGGTGGGCAGGCCAGTGCTATAGGTATTCGAAATTTTATAAAATATTTATTCAATAAAGCTTCCTCAAATAAAGTAGCCACTCCTCGTTATTTATTATTAATGGGGATAGGTAATTATAATAGTAGAACTTATAATGGAGCAACACAAATTCCTGTTTATGAATCCGAGGGTTCTACAGGGGTTCTAACTAGTTATCCTTCCGATGATTTTTATAGTATTCTTGAAGACAATGATGATATTAATAATTATAATGAAATAAAAAAGCTTGCCATAGCAACAGGTAGGTTGCCGGTAAGAACTATAGCAGAAGCGGATACTGTGGTAGAAAAAATAATTAATTATCAAAAAAATATCAATGGGGGTGCATGGAAAAATAAAATTACCTGGGTGGCCGATGATGGTGATTATAATTTACATTTAGAAGATGCTGAAGCAATTTCATCACATTTGAAGGAAAAGGCGCCCAAATGGAATCAACAAAAAATTTATTTAGACTTTTATGCAGTCACAAAAAATATTGCTGGAAATACATATCCTTTAGTAAATAATGAAATTATACAAACAGTTAATGACGGTAGTTTAATTTTAAATTATACGGGACATGGTAACTATGCAAGATTAGCGGAAGAAGCAGTGATAAGTCAAACAGATGTTCAACAGTGGAATAATGCTAATAAATTACCATTGATGATAACTGCCTCCTGCGATTTTGCACCCTATGATCAACCTCAATTAAGCCCTTTTGGTTTTGATGCTTTAATGAAAAATAGCAAAGGAGTCATTGGTCTAGTATCCGCTAGTAGATTGGTTTTCGCCTATAGTAATAAGCAAATTAATGACCGTTTTATACAACAATTATTAGTGCCTGATTCTTTAGGTGTTTATTCAACAATAGGCGAAGCATTGCAAAAAGCAAAAATGCAAGCCTGGTCGGCAGCAGAAGATCATATGAACGCTTTTAAGTTTAGTTTATTAGGGGACCCTGCAATGCGTTTATCTTCTCCTAAATATGATATTGCAATTAATAGCATAAATCAAAAACCTTTTACTGGAAAAGATACAATACTGGCAGGGTTCAAATACGCAATCAAAGGTTCAGTCAATAATAAAGGGCTTTTACAAAATAATTTTAATGGACTACTTGATTTTGTTTTATATGACGCTGCCACCAATAAAAAAACTTTGGCAAATGCTGGAACAAGTATAGCGACTTATGTTTCTACACAGGAAAATATTTTGTTTAAAGGCAAGGCAACAGTCACCCATGGAATTTTTTCTGTTGATTTTTTATTACCCAAAGAAGTAAGCTTGCAAAAAAATTTAAAAATTCAATTAACTGCTTACAATGAGGTATCGGATGCGATGGTAATTTATGATAAAATCATAGCCATGCAGTCTGGTGAATTATTAATCAAGGATCTCGAAGGACCCAACTTAAGAATTTTTTTAAACGATAGTAATTTTAAAGAGGGTGGTTGGGCTGCTACTAAATCTAATTTATTTTTAGAAATAACTGATACAAGTGGTATTCAAACTTCAGGGAATGCTTTAGGCCATGATATTGTTTTAACAATAGATAATGATTACAAAAACGCTATTGTACTTAATAATTATTTTATAGCCGACTTGGATACTTATCAAAAAGGTAAATTAAATTTTGCCTTACCCCTTTTAACAGAAGGTGACCACTTTATCACAGTAAAAGTATGGGATTTATTAGGTAATTCCACCTCTAAAACTTTGCATTTTGAAGTGCCTAAATCAAATGATTTATCCATTAGAAATTTATATAATTATCCTAATCCATTTCATAGCTATACTCAATTTAGTTTTGAGCATAATCAGTTAGGGCGAAGCCTAGAAATAAATCTTAGTTTATATGACAGTAGGGGGAATTTACTATTCACTAAACCTTTGGATGGCACATATATAGCAAATAGAGTGGTTGTAAATTGGGATGCCACTGGAATAGGCTCTAGCCAAATTGAAGCAGGATTATATTATTTTAAATTAACAATTAGTGACGGAATTCTTACTCGTTTTTTAACAAATAAACTTATAAAATATTAAAAATTACCCAAAATGTATTTTGTACCTTTACATTTCATTACTTGCAATTTTGAAATCTTATGAAAACGCATATAAATAGTCGCCTTTTTTTATTTTTGATATTGACTTTTTTTAGTCAATCTCTCATTGCGCAAGTAAATCCAATAAGAATTCAAAGTACAGCAGTCCCATTCATGTTAATTTCTCCCGACGCACGTTCTGGAGGTATGGGCAATTTATCTTTAGCCATGTCACCTGAAGCCAATGACCTTTTTGGTAACACTGCTAAGCTTCCTTACTTAAATGAAGACAGAAGCTTTCTAATTAACTATACACCATGGTTAAAGGATTTAGGTTTAAACGATGTGTATTTGGCGAGTGCAGGTTTTTATAAAAAGTTAAACTATAAAAGTAGTATCAATAGTTCTCTACGTTTTTTTAGTTTGGGAAATATTGACTTTTCAGATGAAGCAGGTAATGTAAACTTACCTTCACAAAGACCCTCAGAATTTAGTTACGATTTTGGCTATAGTCTTTTGTTAACCGATAAATTAAGTATGGGTGTAACCCTTCGTTATATTCACTCTAAGTTAGTTTCAGGGTCTTATGGTGGAACCGCCATTAACTATAGAGCAGGCAATACATTGGCAGGAGACGTGAGCTTATTTTACAAGCAAAAGGAAGATTTTCAAGGTTTTCATGCAGGCTTATTACTTTCTAATTTAGGTGGTAAAATCAGTTATTCTAATGAAACAAAAAACAAGTATTTTATTCCAGCTAATATAGGAGTTGGTATTGGGTATTTGAATAAGATAGATGCAGAAAACTCTATAGAAGTTGGTATGGATGTAAACAGAATTATGGTGCCTGCTAATCCGGACAATTCTAGTACGGAGTCGGTGAACCAATATTTTTCACAATCGGTGGTATCAAGTTGGTTTAATTCATTTAACAATAAATATGGGATGCCTATTGGGGAATCATTAAAGGCTTCTTTAGGTATTGAATATAATTATACTAGTCGGTTTTATTTAAGAGGAGGTTACTTTATTGATAATAATAAAAACCTGGGCAGTATGCAATATTTTACTATTGGAACAAGTTTTCAATATCAACAGTCAAAGTTTAACATTTCGTATCTAGTACCATCTGGAGGTGGTATATCCAAAAATCCATTATCTAATACACTTAGGTTTGGTACCATTTTCTACTTCTAATTGCCTATTTTTGTTGATATGTCAACAGCTGTTCAAATAGTCAATAAAAGCCATCATCCTTTACCGGAATATGCCACTACTGGTTCATCAGGAATGGACATCAGAGCTTTTTTAAATAGTCCAATTTCAATGGCGCCCATGTCTAGAATTTTAATTCCTACTGGATTATTTTTGGCCCTACCAGAAAATTGGGAAGCACAAATTCGACCTCGAAGTGGACTAGCAATTAAACAAGGCCTTACTTGTCTAAATACCCCAGGCACTATTGATGCAGATTACAGAGGAGAAATAAAAGTAATTCTTATTAATTTGTCTAATGAAGTGCAGCTTATTTCTGATGGAGATAGAATTGCACAAATGGTTTTTCAAAAAGTAGAGAAAGTAAATTTAGAAAAAGTAGAATCACTAGAGGCAACCGAAAGAGGTGTTGGAGGATTTGGTCATACTGGAAAAAATTAATTAAATGAAAAAAGGGTTTTATATACTAGGGTTTATTTTGCTTATGGCTTCTTGTACTACTTACAGAAAAGTTCAAGTAATAAAAGACGCCTTATCAAAAACCGATTCTGCCAATACCCAGCAAACTATTCAAGAACCAAAAGTCGATTCTGCGGTCATTATCAAAGGTATATTGCAAAATATTGAAATGGCAAGAATTAATTTTACCACTATGAATGCAAAGTTTAAAGTAGATTATGAAACTTTAAATATTGCAGATAATTATATTGTGAATTTAAGTATTCAAAAAGATAAAGCTATTTATTTAACAGTAAGAGGTGCTATGGGTGTAATTGGTTTAAAAGCACTCATTAATAAAGATAGTGTAGTATTAATTTATCCTCTAAGTAAAAAAGTGGAAAGAAAGCCTTTGAGTTACCTGCAAGAAGTATTAAAAATTCCACTTAATTATGCTATCATAGAAGATTTAATAGTAGGCAATCCTATTTTCATGAATAATACTAATGTTATTTATTATAAAAAAATTAGTAACAAATTACAAGTAGGTTTAATGGGGTCTTTATTTAAGAATTTAATTATTTTAAATGAAGACAATACTAAAATATTAAATTTGAAATTAGATGACATAGACATTAATAGGCACCGTACTTGTGACATTGCTTATAGTAACCATACAAGCTATGCTAAGTTTCAATTTCCGCAGTATCGAGATATTTCAATAGCAGCTAATACTAGAATAGAAGTACATATGGATGTGAAAGAGTTTAGTTTTGATGAGCCATTAAAATATACGTTTGCTATTCCTAAGCCAGGTAAACGTAAATAATTTTTTGATTTGATAAATAACAATATGATTAAAAGAGTATTATTTATTTTATTTTTAGTGGGGGTGCTTAGCATAAACGCTTCTGCACAAGCCAATGCCTCTCGCGAAGACTTGCAAAAACAAGAACAAACACTTAGAAAAGAATTAGATGAGCTGAACCAGTTATTGGAACAAACGAAAAAAAATAAAAAGAACTCTTTAGGACAATTGGAAGCTATAAGAAGCAAAATTTCAAAAAGAAAGTCGCTTATTAATGGTATTGCCAAGCAAGTTAAAATTCTAGATGACGCTATTTATGCTAATCAACAAGATGTTCAAAAATTAAATAAGGATTTAGATACTCTAAAAACAAGATATCAAAAAAGCATTGTATTTGCCTATAAAAGCAGAAGTGGCTATGAATATTTAAATTTTTTATTTTCAGCAGGTAGTTTTAATGATGCCGTCAAAAGAATTACTTATTTAAAAAGTTATAGACAAAATAGAGAGGCGCAGGCACATGCCATTGATTTATCTCAAAACGATTTGAATGCTAAAATTAATACACTAGGTGCCAATAAGAAAGACAGATTAAAAACCTTAGAAGTACAACATGAACAACTTAAGGTATTGGTTGTTGATCAAAAAGAACAAGATAAAATTGTCAATCAATTAAAAAGTAAAGAGCAAGAAATTACTGCACAAGTTCGACAAAAAGAAGCACAAAGAAAAAAAATGCAGTCGGCCTTATTAACTATTATTAGACGAGAAACATTAGAGGCGGAGCGTAAAGAAAAAGAAAGGGTAGCAAAATTAAAAGCAGCCAATGATGCAGCAAAAGCGTCTGCAAAGAATAATGCTGAAGAACCAGCCCCTTCTAAGGCTAGCTCGAAAAATACAAAACTGGGTAATGTAGAAGGCGGGATCACTAGCACCACTGATAACAGGCCATATTCTGCGCTTGAAACCACAGAAGAAGGAAGGGAAGCTTCAATCTTATTTGAAAATAATAAAGGGAACCTTCCTTGGCCAGTTGATAAGGGTAATGTATACATACATTTTGGAGTGGAGAATATTCCAGGTACCAAATTAAATCGAAAAAGTGATGGTATTGAATTGGCTTTGCCGAAAGGGACTTCTGTTAAAAGTGTGGCCAATGGTGTGGTTAAATATACTGGTGATATAAATGGCGATTTAACTGTATTTATTCAACATGGTAAATACTTTTCTACCTATACTCATTTAAGTAGCATTAATGTAAATAAAGACCAAGAAGTAAGAGCTGGTACTTTACTTGGCAAGTCAGGTATTAATTTGGATGGTGAAGGGGCACTTCTATTTATGATCAATAATGAAAAAGGAGCTTTCTTTGATCCAGAGAGTTGGTTAAAGAATAGAAGATAGATTCAATTTTCTTTTTCTGCGTATCTTTTTTTATATTACAATTTATAAACGATTGTTATGTCTAAATATATTTTATCCTTTGATCAGGGTACTACCAGTAGTCGTGCCATTTTATTTGATCACGATGGTCAAATACATGCTACTGCACAAAAAGAATTTCAACAAATTTTTCCAAAGCCAGGTTGGGTAGAACATGACCCCTTAGAAATATGGAGCACACAAATGGGTGTAGCTACTGAAGCTATCAGCATGAAAGGATTATCAGAGAATGATGTAGTTGCGATTGGCATTACGAATCAAAGAGAAACTACAGTGGTTTGGAATAAAACAACTGGTTTGCCCATATATAATGCCATTGTTTGGCAGGACAGACGCACCGCCGATTTTTGCGATAATTTAAAAAAACAAGGTCATGCCAGTAGGGTCCAAGAAAAAACAGGCTTGGTCATTGATTCTTATTTTTCTGGCACAAAAATTAATTGGATTTTAGATAATGTAGCAGGCGCCCGTGCATTAGCCAATAAAGGAGAACTAATTTTTGGCACCATTGATACATGGTTGGTTTGGAAATTAACCAATGGGAAAGTACATGTTACTGATGTGACCAATGCTTCTCGCACCATGTTATTTAATATTCATACCCTGGAGTGGGACACAGAACTATTAGCATTATTAAATGTGCCTATTTCTATGTTGCCTGAAGTAAAAAGTAGTAGTGAAGTATATGGACATACCACTCAGTTATTTGCACATCATGAAATACCTATTGCAGGTATTGCAGGAGACCAACAATCGGCTTTGTTTGGACAAATGTGTACCGAACCAGGCATGGTTAAAAATACTTATGGCACAGGTTGTTTTATGTTAATGCATACGGGAGAAAAAGCAGTAAGTTCAAAAAATAATTTATTAACCACTATTGCTTTACAAATGAATGGCCATACTTATTATGCATTAGAAGGAAGCGTATTTATTGGAGGGGCTGTGGTTCAGTGGTTGAGAGATGGCTTACATTTAATAAGAAATTCTTCAGAAGTGGAAGCACTTGCAAAACAAGTGGAAGAAACAGATGGGGTTTATTTAGTACCTGCTTTTGCTGGACTAGGGGCGCCTTATTGGAATCAACATGCAAGAGGAACCATTGTAGGTATTACGCGAGGCACAACGGCTGCTCATATAGCCCGCGCAGCAATTGAAAGCATTGCCTTTCAAAGTTATGATTTATTAAAAGCCATGGAAGCAGATGCGGGTATTCCCATTGCAGAGTTAAGAGTGGACGGAGGTGCCACCCATAATAATTTACTCATGCAATTTCAATCAGACATAGTGAACACAAAAGTTACAAGACCCACCATGGTAGAAACTACTGCCTTGGGCGCTGCATATTTAGCAGGCTTAGCCGTTGGCTTTTGGAAGGATATAGAAGAGCTAAGATCGAAATGGCAAATAGATCAAACCTTTCTTCCAAGTGCCACAGCAGATAAAAGAAAAGATTGGATTCAAGGTTGGGAGCGGGCTATAAAAGCTACTAATAATTGGTAATTTTATATTATTGAATGGCGCTCTCATAATTTTTAATTAATTTAATCTATTGTTTCAATCAAATAAAATCATATGACACCTTTTATAGCTGAATTTTTAGGTACTGCACTTGTTATCACTATTGGAAATGGAGTAGTGGCTAATAACTTATTAAAAGATACGAAAGGGAATAATGGGGGTCTTATTACCATTGTACTAGGATGGGTGATTGCTGTATTTGTGGGCGTATATGCAACTAGTAGCATTAGTGGTGGACATCTAAACCCAGCCGTTACTATTGCATTGGCTTCAGCGGGTAAATTTGAATGGGCCTTGGTGCCCTCTTATATTTTAGCTCAAATCTTAGGAGCAATGTTAGGGGCATTAATTGTTTGGATGATCTATAAGGACCATTTCAATGAAAGCCAGGACGCTGGGGCAAAATTAGCAGTCTTTTCTACAGGGCCCTCTATTCGCAATATTCCGCAAAATTTTATAGTTGAAACCTTGGCTACCATGGTCTTCTTATTAGGTATATTCTTAATTAAACCAGCCAGCTCCGATTTAGGTGCACTTTCTGCTTTACCGGTGGCCTTACTTGTGGGTGGTATTGGGTTTGGACTAGGTGGTCCCACGGGTTGGGCAGTGAATCCAGCAAGAGACTTAGGGCCTAGAATCATGCATTTTATACTGCCCATTAAGGGAAAAGGTAGCAGTGATTGGGGCTATGCGGCTGTACCGGTTTTAGGACCCATTGTGGGGGGAATTTTAGCTGCGATTATCTACGTACAATTTTTGCAATAAACTACTAATAACTTACCTTCGCAGCCGAAATAGTATATTATGACAAGAAATGGTAAAATCAAACAAATTATTGGTGCTGTTGTAGACGTTCAATTCCCTAATCAGCAATCACTTCCTGAAATTTATAATGCACTTACAATTGTAAGACCAGGTGGTGAAAAATTAATACTTGAAGTGCAACAACATTTAGGTGAAGACAGCGTGCGTGCCATTGCAATGGATGGTACGGAAGGTTTGGTGAGAGGAATGGAAGTAATAGATAGTGGCAAACCCATTTCAATGCCAATTGGCGATGATATTTATGGTCGTTTATTTAATGTAACAGGTGATGCTATCGATGGTCTTCCTCAATTAGACAAAACCAATGGTCGTCCTATACATGCGAACCCTCCAAAGTTCGAAGACTTAAGTACAGCTACAGAAGTCTTGTTTACAGGCATTAAAGTAATTGACTTAATTGAGCCTTATGCAAAAGGTGGTAAAATTGGATTGTTTGGTGGTGCGGGTGTAGGTAAAACAGTATTAATTCAAGAATTAATTAATAATATCGCAAAAGGACATGGAGGTTTGTCTGTGTTTGCAGGTGTGGGAGAAAGAACACGTGAGGGAAATGATTTATTGCGTGAGATGATTGAAGCAGGTATCATGAAATATGGTGACAATTTCAAACATAGTATGGAAGAAGGTGGATGGGATTTAAGCAAAGTAAATTTGCAAGAATTAAAAGAGTCAAAAGCGACTTTTGTATTTGGACAAATGAATGAACCTCCAGGAGCACGTGCACGTGTGGCTTTAAGTGGTTTAACCATTGCAGAATATTTCCGTGATGGAGATGGTACAGGAAAAGGAAAAGACATTTTATTTTTCGTTGACAATATTTTCCGTTTTACACAAGCAGGTTCTGAGGTATCTGCATTATTGGGTCGTATGCCATCAGCGGTAGGTTACCAACCTACATTGGCTACTGAAATGGGTTTAATGCAAGAGCGTATTACTTCTACTAAGAGTGGTTCAATCACTTCTGTACAGGCAGTATATGTTCCTGCGGATGACTTAACAGATCCAGCACCAGCAACAACTTTTGCGCACTTAGATGCCACCACAGTATTGTCCCGTAAAATTGCAGACTTAGGTATTTATCCTGCAGTAGATCCATTGGATTCTACTTCAAGAATTTTAACACCTGCAATTGTGGGTGAAGCGCATTACGAAACAGCGCAGAAAGTAAAAATGATTTTACAACGCTATAAAGAGTTACAAGATATCATCGCCATCTTAGGTATGGATGAATTAAGTGATGAAGATAAATTGATTGTATCTCGTGCGCGTCGTGTACAACGTTTCTTGTCACAACCTTTCCATGTGGCAGAGCAGTTCACAGGTTTAAAAGGGGTATTTGTTTCTATTGAAGACACTATTCGTGGATTCAATGCCATTATGGATGGAGAAGTAGACACTTATCCAGAAGCAGCCTTCAACTTAGTAGGTACTATTGATGATGCAATTGAGAAAGGAAAGAAAATGATGGCACAAGCTTAATTACATTAAACGATTATTTTTAAATAGTACGTATGATATTGGAAATTTTGACACCCGAAAAAAAGTTGTATAGCGGAGAAGTGCAAGGCGTTCAATTGCCAGGTATTGATGGTTTATTTGAAGTATTGGATAAGCATGCGCCCCTAGTAAGTGCTTTAGGTATTGGTAAGGTTAAGGTTATGAAAAAAGGACAAGCCGATGAAACCTATTCTATTCAAGGCGGCTTCATTGAGGTAATTAATAATCAAGCAACTGTTTTAGTAGAAGGTATTTTATAATATGCTTGAATAGTACACGTTAATAGTTACCTAATTCCTTATATGTTTTCAAATAATTGTCCCGGTTGCCAAAGGTAGCCGGGATTTTTTTTATATTCACATATGAAAAAGACATTCCCACTCATTTTTGTTTTAATAGCCTTGTCTATTTTGGGTATTTTATTTATTCAAATATCTTGGTTACAGGGTTTAATGTTCTTGCAAAAAAATCAATTGTCGGATAAGATGAATCAATCCGGCTTAATGGTCTCAACTGAAGTAGGTAAAAAAATGAATACTGGCTTATCCTTTCGTTTGCCAAAAAAAGGTTTAGGATTAAATGAAGACTATCATTTACACAACTTTGAAGAAACAAATATTTCCGATATATATAGCAGTGAGGAAATGCAAAAAAAGATAAAATTAGCTTTAGATAAATATGGGTTAAACGAATTACATTTTGAATTTGCTATTGCCGATAAAAAAGGCAATATCGAAATGAAGAGTAAAAAATTTGAAGATGTTTTTTCTGATGAAATCAACACGCTACAAACAAGAATACCTGTAATTCCCTCTGATATTATGGAACCTACTGGTCCCTTTGAAACAATAATTATAGTAGCACCTAATATTCGCTATTATTTATTGCGTTCTCTACTATGGGTAATTGTAGGAGTAGTTTTATTTATTATTATTGTTTTAGCAGCCTTTTTTATTACAATACGCTCTTTGATGACACAAAGAAAACTAGTGGAAATAAAAAGAGACTTTATTAATAATATGACCCATGAGCTCAAAACACCACTGGCTACAATTTCGCTAGCTGTGGACGCCTTAAAAAGTACAAAGGTAAATACCGATCCTAAGTCTGTAGATTATTTCAGTACTATTATTAAAGAAGAGAATGTGAGAATGAATAAGCATGTTGAAACTATTTTGCAAGCAGCACAATTAGACAAAAAAGAAAATGAGTTAAATAAGCAAGAACTAGAGCTGCATGATTTAATTCTTGGGGTGGTAGATAGCTTTAAATTACAATTAGAAGGCAAACCTTCCAATGTGCATACTATTTTAGAGGCTAACCCATCTTTAATTAAGGTGGACGAAGAACATTTACTACATGTCTTATCTAATTTAATAGATAATGCAATTAAGTATTCAAAAGCAGCTATTGACATAACTATACAAACTAAAACTTTACATAATAAAACATGTATGCGTATTATTGATAAAGGTATTGGTATGGATGCCAATGCAAGAAAACATATTTTTGAAAAATTTTATAGGGCCCATGCAGGAAATGTACATGATGTAAAAGGGTATGGTTTAGGTATGAGCTATGTAAAATGGGTAGTGGATTCTCATAAAGGCCAAATTACAGTGAATAGTGAATTGGGTGTCGGTACTGCTATTGAAATTATACTCCCTAATTAATCTTAAAATAACAACCATCTCCATAGCTTAAAAAGCGGTATTGGTTATCTATAGCATGCTGGTATATATGCTTCCATTTATCGCCGGTGATTGCTGCAATAATTAAAAGTAATGTGGATTTAGGTTGGTGAAAATTAGTTACCAGTCCATTACAAATTTTAAATGTATAACCCGGCATTATCATTAACTGTGTTTGACTAATAAATTTGTTCATTTTTTCTTTCTGCATCCAATTTGCTAATGCAGTAAGTGCTTCTTTTACTGAAATGGAATTCTCCCATTCAGCATAGGCCTCCCATTGAAGAAGATATAATTCTTTGCTATTTATATTTTCTTGATTTTGTATTAATTTAATACCTAGCCAATAGAGCGATTCTAAACAGCGTAAACTTGTCGTGCCTACTGCTATGACTGGGGTATATGTATTTGGGTTTAATTCTTTTTGTTCTGCAATAACTATTAATTGCAGAAGGGTTGCAAGCTTGATTTCAAAAAATTCCGCATGCATTTTATGGTCAGTAATATTATCGGTTTTAACGGGCATAAATGTACCAGCCCCTACATGAAGGCTTATGAATTCAGTACTACATTTTTTTTGTGTAAGTGATTCAAATATAGAATTAGTAAAGTGAAGGCCAGCTGTGGGCGCTGCCACAGAACCCTCCATTTTAGCATAAGTAGTTTGATATCTATCTTTATCTTCTTCAGTTGTAGCTCTTTGAATGTAAGGAGGTAAAGGAATGCTGCCTATATGTTCAATAATTTCAGAAAAACTTATGGTTTCGTCATTCCAAGAAAATTCGATTAAAAATTTTCCGTCAATAGACTTTATTTTTTTAGCACGAACTTTAATAATGATTCTGTCGTTATTATTAATACTATTTTTATTATTATCGTTATTATAATATGCAGCTATTTTATCTTTCCCACTCTTTGAGGGCATAATAAGTTCAAAATCTTTTTCTAAATAATCTTCTTTCCATTTTTTGGCTCCACCCACTAAACAAACCCATTCTACTTTTTGGGTGGCTTGCATTGCCATCGTAATGGGTTGATAATTACTGCTAGGTTCTAAACAAAAAATTTCAATAGTAGTATTATTAGCTTTTTGAAAATGTATTCTTGCAGCAATTACTTTACTATCATTAAAAAAAATTGTAGACTTTTCTGGAACAAAATTGGCAATATGTTCATAGGTCGTTTCTGCAATGATCTCTTTATCCCATACTAATAACTTACTATCCGATCTATTATGAGTAGGCGTATAAGCAATACTTTGGTCTGGTAAATGGTAGTCGAAATCCAATAAGGGGAGCTTAGCCGTTTGATTCATGGCCCAAAGGTACATTTTGCCATGATTTTCACTTGAATTCACCCCTTTTTCACATAATAATTTGGTTTTTCCACAGGTTTCCACAGCTTAAAATTCAGATTTTAGCCCTAATCACCGTAAAACTCTTTACAGTATTGATTTTCAGCTTGGTTTATTACTTGTGGAAAACTAGAACCCCTATTTTAGCCTTTAAAAGTGGGAAATTGTGTTATTTTGTGTGAACAAGTGGTAAAAATCACTTCAATTATTAACAATGACAGGCTTTCACGGAGAATATCAATCAACTATCGACGCAAAAGGGCGTTTTCACTTACCTGGCAGTCTTAAAAAACAGCTAGCGGAAGGGGAAAATCGTTTTATTGTTAGTAGAGGTTTTGAGAAGTGTTTGACACTTTATCCGTTGAAAAGCTGGCAAAGCATATTAGATAGGATTAGCCAATTGAACGATTTCGATCCAAAAGTGCGTCAGTTTAGACGTCAATTTCTTGGAGGCGCCACCGAAGTTGAAATGGATGCGGCAGGAAGAATTTTATTGCCACCCACTTTGCGTGAATTTGCTTTACCAGGCAAAGAGATTGTTTTAGCAGCCGCTTTAGATCGTTTTGAAATTTGGGATGCAAGTAAGTACAAACAGCTCTTTGAAGATTTCTCTGCAGATGCATTTAGTAATTTGGCGCAGGAAGTAATGGCAGGAATTAAAAACCAAGATTAAGTAAACAAGATGCAAAATCAAACCATTGATTCCAACGCATCTAAAGCTTTTGCTTCTTCTTATCACATTCCAGTATTATTTCAAGAATGCTTGTCTCATCTAAACATAAAACCAAATGGTATTTATGTAGATGCCACATTTGGAGGTGGGGGTCATAGTAAGGGTATCTTATCTATGCTTGGTCCAGAGGGACGACTTATTGCTTTTGATCAAGATGCTGATGCGCAACAAAATTTACCAATAGACAATCGCCTTGTTTTTATTCCAGAAAATTTTAAATACCTACAACGTTTTCTGCGTTTACATAAAATTGATCAAGTAGATGGTATACTTGCCGACTTAGGTGTAAGTAGTCATCAGTTTGATGAAGGAACAAGGGGCTTTTCTACTAGACACGATGGCCCTTTTGATATGCGCATGGATCAACGTCAAAGCCAAACAGCCGCTCAAATTATTGAATCTTATACAGAACTAGCACTACATAAAATGTTTGAACAATATGGTGAGGTAACAAACTCAAAAACTTTGGCCAAACATATAGTCACGCAGCGAAAACATGTTAAAATAAATACAGTTCAAGACTTTAAAACATTTATCGCACCTGTAGTGAAAGGAAATCCTAATAAATATTGGGCACAAGTTTTTCAAGCCATAAGAATAGAAGTGAATCAGGAAATGGAAGCGCTTAAAGAATTTTTAAAACAAATTCCTTTAGTAGTGAAGCCTGGTGGAAGAGCAGTGATTATCACTTTCCATTCTATTGAAGATCGTTTTGTAAAAAACGCTTTTCGTGTGGCGCAAGAAGAAGCTGAAGATGCCCATCCTTTTTTATCCGTAGAAAAGGAAGTTTTTTGGAAAATCATTACAAAAAAACCTGTAATGGCTTCTGAAAAAGAAATGAAAGAAAACAATCGAAGCAGAAGCGCAAAAATGCGTGCTGCCGAAAGATTATAATTGTATGTCCGTACCCGTTAACCCAGCCCCTAAGAATACCATTAAAAGTATTCTTAATTATCAATGGATTGTTATGAACATTAGTTTCTTTTTGTTCTTAGCATTCATCGCTATCCTCTACATAGCGAATGGGCATCTTACCGACAAAACAATCCGACGCATTAACACTACGCAAAAAGAACTTAAAGAGCTTCAGTTTGAATACAAGACCATAAAGTCTGAACTAATGCGAAGAAGCCGTGCTATTGAAGTGCAAAATGCAATGGCCCCTTATGGTTTAGTGGTTTCAAAAGAAATGCCTATTAGACTTGTTTTAGAAAATAAAATTAAAACCCCTATTAAAAATTAAGTATGGACGTAAAACGCGACATATTGTGGAGGGTTTATTTAAGTTTCATACTTATTATTTTAGTATGCATTCTTATTTTAGGTAAGGCTTTTTATATACAACAAGTACAAGGAAAATATTGGAGAAGCTTAAGTGATAGTTTACATCAAAGAATTGTTGAAATACCTGCTGCTAGAGGTACTATTTACAGTGAAGATGGACAAATGTTAAGTACAAATATTCCTCAATTTGATATTTATATCGATTTTAGAGTTAGCCCATTACATGAAAAAAACGGTATCTTATTTAGAACCCATATCGATTCATTAAGCTTAAGTTTAGCAGATTTATTTAATGATAAGTCAGCAGAAAAGTATAAAGAAGAGTTGACAAAGGCATATGAGGCCAACGAAGGAAATTATGAGTTAAAAAAGAAAATCTCATATAGAGATTATTTGCAATTAATTAAGTTCCCCCTATTTAAATTAGGAAGATATAAAAGTGGAATGATCGCGGAAGAAAAAAATGTAAGATTAAATCCTTATGAAAATATTGGCTATAGAACCATTGGATTGGCAAGAGATGAGAATAAGGTAGGTTTAGAAAAATCTTATGACACAGTATTAAATGGACGTGGTGGTCGTCAATTAGTGCGAGCCATTGCAGGTGGCGTAACGGTTCCAGTTCAAGAAGGTGAATTTGAAATTGCGCCTGAAACGGGTAAAGATATTGTAAGTACGATTGATGTTTTCATACAAGAGGTAACTGAAAATGCATTGAAGAAGATGATGATTCAAAATGATGCTAATACAGGTGTAGCCATGGTAATGGAAGTAAAAACAGGAAAAATTAAAGCCATTGCTAATTTAGGTAAAATAGGTGATGGCGTTTATACAGAAAATTTAAATTATGCTACTAGAGTAACAGAACCAGGTTCGACTTTTAAATTAGTTACTTTATTGTCGGCATTAGAAGATAAGAAAGTAAGCTTAGATTCAAAAGTGAATTTAGAAGGAGGTACATGGAATTATGCAGGACGTGTGGTAAGAGATGCGGAGAATCATGGTAAACACGAGGCTACTGTTTTAGAAGCTTTTGAGGAAAGTTCAAATGTGGGTATGGCAAAATTAGCTGTCACTTATTTTAACGAAAATCCACAAGCTTATTTTAAACATTTATCTAAATTAAGAATAGATACCACTTCAGGTATCGATTTAATGGGAGAAGGTTTTCCAATAATTATTAAACCTAATAGTAAAATATGGGGACCAACAACACTTCCATGGATGGCATTTGGTTATAATATTGCTATTGCACCTATTCAAACTTTAACCATGTATAATAGTATTGCTAATAATGGCGTAATGATGCGCCCTTATTTAGTAAATGCGATTAAAGAAGAAGGTAAGATTCTTAAAACAATGAGTCCGAAAGCTTATGAAGGCAGGGTTTGTTCACCTTCTACCATTAAGGATTTACATACGGCCCTTGAAGGTGTATGTACAAATGGTACGGCAAAAAAATTATTTGTAGGCAGTTTGTATAAAGTAGGAGGCAAAACAGGAACTGCCTTAGTAGCCGATGGAAATAGGGGTTATGCCGATGCAATTTTTCAATCCTCCTTTGTAGGTTATTTTCCAGCAGAAAATCCTCAATATACTATTGCGGTAATTATTATCAATCATCCACATGCAGCGAATCATTTTGGTGCATCAGTGGCAGGACCAGTATTTAAAGAAATTGCGGACAGATTATATTCAACCTATATTCAAAACAAATTGGATATCGCACCTGTATTCTCTGTAAAGGATAGTTCTTTATTTAATTATAGTGTTTCTAAAATTTCAATGCAAACTATAGCTAAACAATTATCAATTCCCTACCAAGATTCTTCTACAGCTTCCAATAATTGGATACAATTAGAAGGCAAAGGGAAAAATTTAAAAGCGGCAACACAAACTATTTCAGATACCACTATGCCCAATATGACAGGAATGAAATTACAGGATGCTTTATGGCTATGCGAGAAAAAGGGGTTACAAGTAAAATTTATGGGGAAAGGAAAGGTGGTGAAGCAAAGTATTGCTCAAGGTGAAATTATTATTAAAGGACAACAAATTCAAATTGAATTAAATTAATGAAATCATTACAGTCTATATTATTTGGTGTGGCTTTAAGAGAGGTAGTAGGTTCTACTCAAAAAGAAGTCATCGATATACAAATAGACTCCAGAAAAATTATAAAGGGCTCAGTATTTGTTGCTATTAAAGGTTTACAAGCCGACGGCCATTCGTTTATTTTAACTGCTATTGAAAATGGCGCAAGCGTAATTGTTTGTGAAAATAAACCAGCCAGCTTAGTAGATGCAGTTACGTATATCATGGTGGAGAATGCACAAGAAGCAGTAGCTATAATGGCACATCAATTTTACAATGAGCCATCTATACATTTAAAATTAGTAGGGGTAACTGGTACAAATGGTAAAACAACTGTGGCTACCTTATTATATAAATTATTTACTGAATTAGGCTATACCTGTGGTTTAATTAGTACAGTACAAAATCATATTGGTGCTGAAGTAGTAGTTTCCACACATACTACACCCGATGCTATTCAATTAAATGCTTTGCTACAAAAAATGGTTGAAGCAGGTTGCACGCATGTATTTATGGAAGTAAGTAGTCATGCCATTCATCAACACCGTATTACTGGTTTACAATTTGTAGGCGGTGCCTTTACAAATATCACGCACGACCATTTAGACTATCATAAAACTTTTGAAGCTTATATAGAAGCTAAAAAAACTTTCTTTGATAATTTGCCTAGTTCCGCTTTTGCTTTAATTAACTTGGATGATAAAAATGGTGCTGCAATGATTGCAGATACTAAGGCGACTAAATTAACCTATGCCATTCATGCACCTGCTACTTATAAAGGTAAAATTTTAGAGAATCAATTAAGTGGACTAGTGATGCTTGTGAATGATATTGAAGTGCATTGCCGTTTAATAGGCACATTTAATGCATATAATTTACTAGCGGTATACGGGATAGCTATTCAATTAGGTGAAAAAAATACAGAAGTATTAACGGTATTGAGTGCATTAACAGGCGCAGAAGGAAGATTTGATTATATCGTAAGTACAGAAAAAATTATTGGCATCATTGATTATGCCCATACTCCAGATGCATTAGAAAATGTATTAACCACAATTGCTAAATTAAGAAAGGGGAATGAAACAGTCATAACTGTAGTGGGTTGTGGAGGAGATAGAGACAAAACTAAAAGACCTATGATGGCACAAGTGGCTTGTGATTTAAGTAATAAAGTATTTTTTACCAGTGATAATCCTAGATCAGAAGATCCCAATGAAATTATAAAGGATATGGAAGAAGGTCTCTCCAGTGCTGCTAAAAGAAAGTATATCAATATTGTGGATAGAAGAGAAGCCATTAAAGCTGCAGTAAGTTTTGCAAAATCGGGTGATATTATTTTAATAGCAGGTAAGGGACATGAGAAGTACCAAGAAATTAAGGGTGTGAAACACAATTTTGATGATAAGCAAGTATTAGCCAACCTATTTAAAGAATTAGAAAAATAATCAATATGCTGTATCAATTATTTTCTTGGCTTGATAAAACATTTAATATCCCTGGCTTGGGCGCCTTTCAGTTTTTGACTTTCAGAATTGCTATGGCTATTTTAATGTCCTTATTTATTGCCACTGTCTATGGTAAAAAAATTATTCTTTTTTTACAACATAAGCAAATTGGTGAAACAGTAAGAGACTTAGGTTTGGCTGGTGAGCAACAAAAGAAAGGAACGCCAACAATGGGGGGAATTATTATCTTATTAAGTATTTTAATTCCTACTTTATTATTTGCTAACCTAGATAAGGTTTATATACGTTTAATGATTCTATGTACTGTATGGTTAGGTCTTATTGGTTTTTTAGACGACTATTTTAAAATTAAAGCAAGAAAACAAGCCCAAGCACAAGGAGGAAATTATAAAAAGCAAAATAGCGATGGACTTGCAGGTATCTCAAAAATTATTGGCCAAATAGGTCTTGGCATTATTATTGGTGTTACACTTTATTTTAGCAATGCGGTTACTGTAGAAAGAGAAATTGTTTCATCTACTATTTCTGAAAGTTTGCAAAAAGGAGAAAAAGTTGTGAAGGGTGCAGACGTTGTTATAAGAAAAATTAATGGAGTAGAAAGGCGTTTTGTAAAAGTTAAAACGCCCATTACGACTATTCCTTTTGTAAAAAATCATGAATTTAATTATAGTAAAATTATTAGCTGGATAGGACCTGGCGCCGAAAAGTATACTTGGATTGTATACATACTTATTGTCACTTTTATTATAACTGCTGTATCTAATGGAGCCAATTTAACCGATGGATTGGATGGACTTGCTGCTGGTGTATCTGCCATTATTGGTGCAGCTTTAGGCATATTTGTTTATGTAAGTGGTAACTATGTATTTGCCGATTATTTAAATGTAATGTACATACCTAATTTAGGTGAGTTATCAATTTTTGTGGGTGCCTTTGTAGGAGCTTGTATTGGTTTTTTATGGTACAATGCTTATCCAGCGCAGGTTTTCATGGGAGATACCGGAAGTTTAGCATTGGGTGGTATCATTGCCTCACTAGCCATAATTGTAAGAAAAGAATTATTAATTCCTATTTTTTGTGGAGTGTTTCTAATTGAAAATTTATCAGTAATTATTCAAGTGACTTATTTCAAATATACCAAGAAAAAATACGGTGAAGGAAGAAGAGTGTTTTTAATGAGCCCGTTACATCATCATTATCAAAAGAAAGGATTTCATGAAAGTAAGATAGCTGTTCGTTTTTGGATCATCACTATTCTATTAGTGGTGGCATCTATATTAACCTTAAAAACAAGATAAAGCATTGGCAAAAAAATTAGTCATATTAGGGGCAGGTGAGAGCGGAGTAGGTGCAGCTTTATTAGCCAAACAAAAAGGCTATGAAGTATTTGTATCTGATGGAGCTGCTATCAAGACTAATTTTCAAAAAGAATTAGAAGAAAATGAGATTGAATTTGAATCAGGAACTCATAATGTAGACAGAATATTAGAGGCGGATGAAGTCATAAAAAGTCCAGGCATACCTGAGAAAAATAAAATGGTGAAAGCTATTAGAGCCAAGGGTATTTCAATAATTAGTGAAATTGAATTTGGCTATAGATACAAAGGTAGTAGCAAAATTGCAGCTATTACAGGTAGCAATGGGAAAAGTACAACTACTGCTTTACTATATCATATCTGTAAGCTAGTGAATGAAGATGTTGCCATGGTAGGTAATATTGGTTATTCATTTGCAAGACAAATTGCACAAGCCCCAAAGGCTTTATACATCATTGAAGTGAGCTCTTTTCAATTAGACGACATTCAATATTTTAAACCAGAAATTGCCATCTTATTGAATATTACAGAAGATCATTTAGACAGGTATGATCACCAATTTGAAAATTATATTAAAAGCAAGTTTAGAATTATAGAGAATCAAACTTCAGAAGATTATTTCATCTATTGTATAGATGATGAAACCATCGTAAAACATCTAGAACTACTAACCATCAATACTAACCCACTACCATTTTCTATGAAACAAGAAGTAAAAAAAGGAGGCTACATCAAGAACGATCAAATGATGTTAAAAATCCAAGAAGAACGCGTTACTATGAGCATTTATGATTTTGCCTTAAAAGG
>Ga0114960_10000880_pt1 | contig 24751 bp, 24 predicted proteins | sample C_130625_MF_Meta_FD_92637 | JGI IMG/M metagenome (GOLD analysis project Ga0114960, IMG submission 92637) | Freshwater microbial communities from Lake Croche, Canada to study carbon cycling - C_130625_MF_MetaG | ecosystem: Environmental > Aquatic > Freshwater > Lake | place: Lake Croche, Canada... | reverse complement strand
GGTGGGTTCCCGCGACCTGGGTGAAACCCCCTTCAACATCACCTCACCCCGCTACGACGCCTACCACCGCGGCATCCTGGGCTTTCCCCAGATCATCTTCACTGGTTCCGCCCGCAGCTACCCCGAACGGGGCCGCCAGCGCCGGGGCGGCTTCCCCGAGGACTACCTGCCCTGGGTGCGCACCCTGCCAGCCCTGCGCAGCCCCGCGGCCGCGGCGGGCATCAGCGGCAATTTCCTCGCCAAGGTGCCCTACCGCAGCGTCGGCCGCTGAAGCCAAATTCCCTGGGCCAAAGCCCAGGATTGATGATTCACTTCTGCATCACTCTGCAGCGTTATCGCCCCCTGAAAGGGGGCTTTTTTGTGTGTCCAACAGGGAGCTAGGGCCCTGGGGCAATCAGCAATTGCTGACCCACCGCCACCGCTCTGTTGTGTCAAAGCGCAACTAAGGTCAAAGTGATCCCAAATCAATTCTTTAGCCGTGGTGTCCAAATCCCTCACGTCGTTAGCCCTACTCACCCTTCGGCAATTGCGCCGGGTGGCCAGCGACCTGGGAGTGGGCCTCTACAGCCGTAAGTCGAAGGAAGAGCTGCTGAATGCGATCAGCCAGCAGCAGGAATTCAGCACCGGTCGCACCCGCCTGGAAACCGCCATTTCCCTAGCCGAAATGGAAAGCGAAATGGGTGACACCCCCCTACCCATTTCGGAAACCCGCGTGGTGTTCCTACCCCGGGATCCCCAGTGGGCCTATGTGTTTTGGGAAATCTCCAGCGACAGCCTGCGGGCATCCCAGGCCGCCGGGGCCCGTCAGCTCTGCCTGCGGGTTTCAGACGTAACCGGACTGAACGACGGCTCCAGCCATCCCCACACCCTCCAGGAAGTGGTGGTCGATAGCAGTGCCAACGAGTGGTATCTCCCTGTGCCCCTCTGCGACCGCGACTACCGGGTGGAGCTGGGCTTCCGCCAGAGCAACGGTGGCTGGTTCTCCCTAGCCTTCTCCTCCGTGGCCCGGGTGCCAGCCATGCACCCCAGCGAACAGATTCTCGATAAGTTCGTACCCTTCTCCCTTGAGGCAAACCCCACCTCAAGTAGCACCACAGATTTCCATCCCCCCCTCGAGGCCGCTGATAACAGCCTCCATGAACGCCTCTATCAAACGGCCACCATCCGTTGGCGCCAGCTGGGCCGAGGCTCTGAAGCATTCCATGAGTTAAACCACAGCGACTCCCAGACCAGGAACCTGAGCGATTCCGGGGTGGGCCGTTGGGCCAGTGGTCGCAGCGAAAGCGGCATTGGTGGCGTTGCCCCCCGCCAACGCTCCTTCTGGCTGGTGGCTGATGCCGAACTAATCGTTTATGGCGCCACGGACCCTTCAGCCACCCTCAGCATTGGTGACGAAGTTGTCCCCCTCGCCAATGACGGCACCTTCCGGGTGCAGGTGCCCTTCCGTGATGGCCATCAGCTCTACCCGATTAAGGCGGTGGCTGCCGATGGGGAGCAAACTCGCAACATCACCTTGAAGTTCGAGCGGATCACCCCTGAAGACAACAGCAACACCCCTGAGCAGGCCAAGGCCGAATGGTTCTGAGCTGCCTTGGGCTGATCTTCTGGGCCTAGACCAACAACCTGGGCAGCCGAAGGGGGGGAACCCTAAGGCCTGTTAATGGCCTTGAGACCTTGATATCTGCCCTGCCCAGGCGGCCATGGCTTTTGTCCCTACTGGCGCTGCTCTGCACCGGTTGCACCGTCACGCCCACTTTCCAGGGCACCAACACTGCCGCATTGCCCCTGCCCCCTGGGTTCGAGGTGGCATTCAACCAACGGCAGGACCACAGTTACCGCAGTCCAATTAGCGGGCAACAACGGCCCGGAGACAACCTGGAAGAGTTGCTGCTGCAATCCATTCGCCGCAGTCAGCGGGAAGTGCTGGTGGCCGTGCAGGAGCTGTCCCTGCCCCAGGTGGCCCAGGCCCTAGCCGAGAGACATCGGGCGGGGGTTCAGGTGCGGGTGGTGGTGGAAAACAGCTATCGCCAACCCTGGGGCAACCAACACCCAGCCGGGCTCTCCCCCCACCAACGCCAAAGGCTGGCCCAACTAAAAGCCCTGGCTGATCGGGACCGCAATGGCGAACTCAGCACCACCGAACTGCTGCAGGGGGATGCCATGGCAATGCTGGAAGGGGCAGGGGTGCCGACCATCGATGACACCGCCGATGGCAGCCAGGGCAGTGGGCTGATGCACCACAAGTTTCTAGTGGTTGACCAGCGCTGGGTGGTGGTGGGCTCCGCCAACTTCAGCAGCTCAGACATCCATGGGGATGCGGGGGCACCCCGCACCAGGGGGAACGTGAACCACCTGCTCCGCATTGATAGCCCAGCCCTGGCTCAGCTATTCAAACGGGAATTCGAACTGCTCTGGGATAAAAAATTTGGCCTAGAGAAACAGGAAGGGCCCGCCCAAACCGTACACATAGGTGCCACGGAAGTAACTGTATTATTTGCCCCCCACAGCCAAGCAAACCCAAACAACGGCCTGCAACTACTTCAGGAAATCTTAGCCACTGCAAAGCAGCAAATTGACCTGGCCTTGTTTGTATTTTCCGCCCAAGAGCTGGCTGATGTACTGGTGGAGCGGGTGCAGGCGGGGGTCAAATTAAGGGCCCTGGTGGATCCAGGATTTGCCAGCCGTAGTTATTCTGAACTGCTAGATCTAATGGGAATTGTCTTACCTGATCAGCGTTGCAGCCTAGAAGCAGGCAACGCCCCCTGGCAGAAGCCCATCAGCGGAGCCGGCAGCCCTCAGCTAGCCCCAGGGGATAAATTACACCACAAACTTGCAGTAATCGACAACGAAACAGTGGTTAGCGGTTCATTTAATTGGAGTCCCTCGGCCGCCTACAAAAATGATGAAACAATGTTGATAATCCATTCACCAACCCTGGCAGCCCACTTCGGTCGGGAAATGAAGCGGCTTTGGCAGGGGGCTGAACTGGGCATCACGCCAAAACTGGAGCGCAAGCTGAACAAAGCCCGCCGCAACTGTGGGGCCAGCAAGGTAAAAGGCTAAAGATTGCCATGGAAGCCTCAGCCATAAAGCCAACCATAAGCAACAGATACCATCAGCGGCTGATGACACCAACAGCAGACATCAATAAAAACAAATTGCTTGATGTCTCCTTAGTCTGCATCTCTCAATCGGCTCGCAGCCATCCCTCAGCTATTCTTAGCCGAAAACATGGCCCTAAAAAATTCAGCGATGGCCCACCCCTCAGCACTTCTGAATGGCAAGCTCTGCTGCCATGGCCTGTTACTGGGCCTGGTGCTGCTGGCGGGGAATGGGGCCTTGGGGCAAACAAAATTAAACAGTAAACAACTGGAGGAGCAGAGAGAACCACTCACAAAAGCTGATTTGAAGCCCACCTTTGATGCGGTGGTTGAGTGTGCCCAACAAAACCAGGAAGCCAGCTGCCTAGCGGCCAGACAGCTGGCAGACAGGCTTCTCGATCGCCCCTACTTGACCGCCCTCTGCAAAGACACTGCCTTTGTGGTGATCCAAAAAGCTAAGCCTGTGGCTGTTAATAACTACGACCGCAAGGATCTACTACTCACAAAAGCCAATGATCTGATTCAACTCTGCCAAGGGAAGGAACCAGAGAAGGCGCCAGCCCCTGCAGCCCCAAGCGGCCCCCCAAAAAAGGGCGGGCTCTAGGGCCTAGAGGGCTTAGCGGTCAATTTCAAGAACTGCTGGGAGGCTTCATCCATCATTGGCAGGGTCAGATTTGATTCCAGCACCACCTGATCGGCCAAGCTGCAGAGACTGTCCTTTCGGGCACTGGCATCGCAGCTGCTCGACAGGGCAACCATCGCATTGGTGAGCTTGCCCCTTAGGCACATCTCAGAGCCGGTGCGCCCCAATACGGATTCCGCAGCCAAGCGGCCCTTCTGCACCGCCTCCGGGTAGGGCAACACCGGAGATGCCAGCCCTGGGCTAGCCAGCAGCTGGGGAGCCAACAATGGCAAAGCCAGCAGCCAGGCCTTAGTGAAGGATTTGATACCAGGCATCGCGCTACCCATAAGAGCTAGGGACAAGTTAACGGCCCTAACCCCCAACTAGAAAAGATGTGCCACTCTTTGGGCTCCGGCCCTAGGTTGAGGCGCGCCTTAGGCCCCCGGTGACCAACGTTTCCACCAGTGCTCAACCCGCAATTCAGCGGATTCCCCTGGCACAAGCTTTCCAGGACCAGAAACCTGGCACCTCCGGACTGCGCAAAAGCAGCCAACAATTTGAACAGCCCGGATATCTGGAAAGCTTCATCGAAGCCATCCTGCGGGTGCTGCCAGGGGTCCAGGGAGGCACCCTGGTGGTGGGTGGGGACGGCCGCTATGGCAACCCCCGGGCCATCCAACTGATCGCCCGCATGGCCTGTGCCCATGGGCTCAAGCACTTAGTGCTCACCACCAACGGCATCCTCTCCACCCCCGCCGCCTCCCACCTGATCCGCCAGCGCCAAGCGATCGGCGGCATCATCCTCAGCGCTAGCCACAACCCCGGCGGAGCCGACGGCGACTTCGGCGTCAAGGTGAATGGCGCCAACGGCGGACCGGCGCCGGAATCCCTGACCGATGCCATATATGCCTGCACCAAGCAGTTAGACAGCTATGCCATCAGCGCCAGCGAAGATATTCCGCTGAACGAACCGGGCAAGCACCAACGGGGCCCACTGACTGTGGAGGTGCTAGATGGGGTTCACGACTACCTGCAGCTGATGGAACAGCTGTTTGATTTCGACCTGATTGGCCAGTTGCTGCGGAGCCCATGGCCCATGGCCTTTGACGGGATGCATGCGGTAACAGGGCCCTATGCCACCCAATTATTTGAACAGCGACTCGGCGCTCCAGCCGGCACGGTGCGCCATGGCATACCCCTGGAGAATTTTGGCGGTGGGCACCCTGACCCCAACCTCACCTATGCCCATGACCTGGCGGTGCTGTTGCTAAACGGCGACGACTATCGCTTTGGGGCAGCCTGTGATGGCGATGGCGATCGCAATATGATCCTGGGCCAGCGCTGCTTTGTGAACCCCAGCGACAGCCTGGCGTTGCTCGCGGCCAATGCCTCCTTCGCCAAGGGTTATGCCAAGGGTCTAGCCGGCGTTGCCCGGTCGATGCCCACCAGCGCCGCCGTCGATGTGGTGGCCCGCGAACTGGGAATCCCCTGCTTTGAAACCCCCACGGGCTGGAAATTCTTCGGCAATCTGCTGGATGCAGGCCGCATCAGCCTTTGTGGTGAGGAAAGTTTTGGCACCGGCAGTGATCACATCCGTGAAAAGGATGGGCTCTGGGCTGTGCTCTTCTGGCTGTCGATCCTGGCCCATCGCCAATGCTCCGTGGCCGAACTAATGGCGGAACACTGGCAGCGTTTCGGCCGCCATTACTACTCCCGCCACGACTACGAAGGGGTGGACACAGACCGGGCCCATGGGCTGTACAACAGCCTCAGGGCTCGACTCGACAAGCTCAGGGGCGAGCGCTTCGCCGACAGCAGCATCGCCATGGCCGATGACTTCGCCTACCGGGATCCCGTGGATGATTCACTTACCGAGCAGCAGGGCCTGCGCCTATTGCTAGAGGACGGCAGCCGGGTAATCCTGCGACTTTCCGGCACAGGAACCCAGGGGGCCACCCTTAGGCTGTATCTGGAGCGCTATGTGGCCAGCAATGGCAACCTCCAGCAGGATCCCCAGGCAGCCCTCAGCTCGATGATCGCCGCGGCCGATGGCCTAGCTGGGATCAGCGCCGGCACAGGGATGGTCAAACCAACGGTGATCACCTAAGCGGAGCCGAGCCAGGGCGGACCTAGGGCGGATCCTGGGGCTCTGGATCGGTGCTTTCCTTACGCACCAAAGCCAATTGGCGCATGCCTTCAGACCAGGCGCCGCAGAATCCGGCGCCAATCACCACCAGCACTAAGGGCAGCCGCTTCAGGGCTTGGAGCTCGGTACTCGGCACCTGGGCTGCCCGCTGGGCCAAGCCCATGAGCCCAGCAGCAAAAAGCGAAAAGATAAAACCTGCAAAAACCACCCGGCGGCGATCAACAGCCCCCTGCTGGGGCTCTTTGTAACCAGGGGGATGGGGTAGAGGCATCAAACTGGTAATTCCGCAACCTCAGCCAGGGGATCCCCCTGCACAGAGTTGGGGAACCATTTGGCCTCCAGGTTTTTCATCACCACATATAGGGCAGGAACAACAAATAAACTGAGCACCGTGGCCACCAGTAGTCCGCCAAAGATCACTGAACCAATCGAACGCTGGCTAAGGGCCCCAGCCCCAGAGGCCACCACCAGGGGGAAAAAGCCAGACAGGGCAGCGGAAGCCGTCATCAGGATGGGCCTGAAACGCGATTCTGCAGCCCCCGTTGCCGCCTCAATGGCTGAAAGGCCAGCCTCCATCCGCTGGTTGGCCAAATCAACAATCAGGATGCCGTTCTTGGCGGCCAAGCCAATCAAAGTCACCAAACCCACCTGGGCATACACATTGTTCACTTGACCCATCAGCACCAGGAACATCAGGGCTCCGAGCATGGCCAGGGGCACAGTTATCAGAATTACCAAGGGGTCTAGGTAACTGCCGTACTGGGCAGAGAGCACCAGGAAAACCACCACAATGCCCAAGGCAAACACCAGGGCCGCCAGGGAACCAGCCGCCACCTCAGAGCGGCTAAGGGAAGACCAAGCCATACCAATATTACTAAAATTTAACTGGCGGAATGTACTGGCAAGGGTGTCAATCGCCTGGCCACTGCTTTTACCAAGGCCCTCCATGCCCTGGATCAGCACCGTGCGATAAAGATTGTAATGACTAATAATTGGCGGTGCACTATCTAGACGCACCTTAATCAGATTCGCCAGGGGGATTTGTTGGCCACTACTCGAGGGCACATAGAGATTGTTTAGGTCTTGAACCACCGAACGTTTTGAACCCTCTGCCTGCACATACACCTGACGATATTGACCGTTTTCATAGGTCTGATTCACAAATGTGCCGCCATTTAGAGCCCCCAACACTTGCATTGCCGTACCAAAGTCCACATTCATTGAGGCCATCCGATCCCGATCTGGCTCCAGCCGCCACACCGGAGCATCGCTAACAAACTGGGTATACAGCTTGAAGAAGTCTCCAGTGGCACTGGCCTTGGCAATCAACTGATCAGCCAACTTGCTGAGGTCCGTGGGGCTATAGCCGCCATTGCTGAGGTCATTGAATTGGAAGGAAAGTCCCCCCTGGGCACTGAAACCAGGTACGGCCGCCGGGGACTGGGCCAGCACAAGCGCCCCAGGAATAGAGCGAAAAGCCTGGTTAAGGCGCCGGATAATTGCATTGGCAGACTGATCTGGAGAATTGCGATCCTCAATGGGCTTGAGCCCAAAGAAAAACAAGCCTTGGTTGAGGGAACCACCGTTAAAGCCGGCGCCACCAATCACTTCTCCACTAACCACATCAGGCTCGCGGGCAATGATCTCTCTCACCTTGCGGCCCACCTCCATGGTGGAATCGAGGGAAGCCTGGGGGGGCAATTGAATAATGCCAAGGCCATAGCCTTGATCTTCGTTTGGCACAAAGCCGGTGGGTATGGCAACAAAGGCAAAGCCTGTAAGCACCACCCCAGCGAGCAGCACAGCCACTACAAACTTGCGGAAGCGAATTGCTTGGCCCAGCACCACGGCATAGGTCTTAGACAAGCCCTCAAAAAAGTGATTAAAAGCCTTGAAGATTGGCTGTAAAAACAGGCCCACCACAGCCCCTAGCAAACCAAAGCCAAGACACCAGGGCCAGCCACCAAACAAATACCCATAACCACCGCCAAAGGCGCCACCAATGAGAATCCAATGCCCACCACTGGGATTTGTCTTCCCACCCCCCAGCAGCAGAGCTGATTGCAAAGGTTTACCGGTAATTGCATTAAAAGTAGAAACCACAATGGCGAACACAATTGTGAGCGCAAATTGGCGATAGATCACGCCGGTGGCCCCCGGGAAGAATGTGACCGGCACAAACACTGCCATCAGCACCAAGGCCGTGGCAAGGATCGCTCCAGTGAGCTCCTTCATGGCATTTGAAGCGGCCTTAAAAGGGCGGTCACCAGCCTCAATCCGCGCCGAGACCGCCTCCACTACCACGATGGCGTCATCCACCACAAGGCCAGTGGCAAGGATGACGCCGAGCAGGGTGAGTTGATTGATCGAGAAGCCAAAGGCTTGCACAAAAACAATGGCCCCCAAAAGGGCAATCGGCAGGGCCAGGGCAGGCACCATTGTGGCCTTCCAGTCCTGCAGAAAAAGGAAAATGATCAGTAGTACCAATACCACCGCATCGCGCAGGGCATCGAGGGCGCCGTAAATCGAAGCATTAATAAAGTCAGTCTGATCAAAAACCTTCTCAAGCATTACCCCAGGAGGTAGGGTTTTCTGGAAATCTGCAAGCACCTCATCCACCGCCTTAGCGGTGCTGATCGCATTGCTACCGGGTAGCTGAATCACCCCAAAACCAATGCTGGGATATCCACTAAGCGCATTGATGGCGGATTGATTGAAGTTCTGAAATGCATATTCAGCCCTTCCCACATCCCTTAAACGGATCAGGCTGCCGTCGGGCCCCTTGGCGGTTTCAGTGCCGCTGGGGCCCTTAGTAAGGATCAGATCTTCAAAAGCCTCAACGGTTTTAAGGTTGCCCTCCACCAGAATCGGGAAAGTGGTGCGAGTGCCAGCCACAGAAGGCGGACCACCAATATTGCCGCCAATCACAATTTGATTCTGGGATTGCAGAGCGCTAGTAACATCCTGCACCGATAGATTAAATCGGGCAAGCTTGAGCGGATCTACCCAAAGCCGATAGGCGGGGTTGCTGCTGCCGAAAACATTTACTTGGCCCACCCCCTGGGCTCTTCCCAAGGGGTAAGCAAGGTTTAACTGGTAGAGACCATTGAGATAGTTACTATCAAACTGGCCCTTGGTAGAAGTAATATTATAAACAAGCAGATAACTACTTGCCGTCTGCTGCACCGTAACCCCTTGGCTGGTCACCTGCTGGGGCAATTGAGCCGTGGCGGTTTGCACACGATTCAACACATTTACCTGGTCAATATCTGGATCACTATTTGCCTCAAAGTAAACATTAATCTGACTAACACCCTCACTGGTGCTATTTGAGGTTATGTAATCCATTCCAGGAGCCCCATTTATCTGTTCCTCCAGGGGGCCTGTAACAGCACTTTCCACGGTGAGGGCGTCGGCCCCAGGCAGATTGGCCGTCACCTGAATGGTGGGGGGGGCGATATTAGGAAGATTTTCTATCGGCAGTAGTGGCAAACAGATAATGCCTGCCATCAGAATGAGAATGCTGCACACGGTGCTGAGCACCGGGCGGCGAATAAAGGTGTCGGAAAGACTCATTTGGCTGGCACCGCCATACCACTGCGCAACTGGGCGAGATTACCCAGCAGCAAGCGATCACTGGTTTTAAGCCCTGCATTAACAGCAAACTTCCCTTTCTGCAGGCTGCCCAGGGTCACAGGCACCTGCAAAGCCACCAACGACCCCGCAGGCGGCGGTGGATCCAATGGCCTACCCAGCTGCTGCCTTGCCTCAGCCGCAGAAACTGCGAGAAAAACAAAGCTTTGGCCCGCCTGCAAAAGCACAGCCGCCTCTGGGATTGAAAGGCGACTGCCAGAGGCGAACCGCAAGATCGCATTTACCCGTTGGTTATTGCGTAGGACCCCATCAGTGTTATTAAAAGTTGCCTTCACCAAAAGGGTCTGGCTTTGCTTGTCGAGGGAAGGGGCAATAAAAGTTACCCGGCCATTGGCAATCAGTTCCGGGCGATCGGGTGCTTCCAACACCACAGGTAGCCCTAGCTTGACCCGGTAGGCCAGATCCCCAGGCACATTCAAACGCACCCAGAGCTGGCGATTATCCACAATATTTACCACCGTTTCGCCCTGGTTAACCACATCTCCTAACTTGTGGTTGATATTGCCCACTTCACCGGCAATTGGGGCCAATACTGTTTTGTAGCCAAGGGTTGCCTTATCGGCCCTAAGCTGATCGGCACTCTGAATTGCCTGGGTTACATAGAAATCACGATCCATAGTTGACACAGCCCCCTGGTTATTTAAAAAGACATAGCGTTCTGCATTAACTAAGTTCTTGCGGGCCTCAGCGGCATTGGCGTTTACTTGGGCCCGCTGTTGCACCTGATCAAGCACAAATAGACGAGTCCCCGGTTGAACTATCTGACCCTCACGCATGGACATTGCAATGATCCGTCCGGATATCTCGGCCGCTAGATTTACGTTTCGCACCGATTCAAGGGTGCTTTGGTAGTTGGCTTGATCATTGAATATGCCCTGCTGGGGAGACACCAAATTGAACTGGGGTGGCTCCGTCGGCAAAATATTTGGTTTAGAGCAACTGGCCAAGGGCAGGGCCAAGAGGGATCCGGCGATTCCGCCCCACAGAAGCCGCTGGGTTTCAGAAAGCAGCAAAGCGTCAGAGTATTTAGCGGTGACCCTACGTAAAAGCCCCTTGCAGGTCAACGATCCGGAGAGCAAACCGGCGCAGAGCGCTTGCTAGGCCGGGGTTTCACCACAGTGCCATTGCGCAGACTGAGGAGGTTGCTGTTAATCAGGCGTTGGCCCCGCCGCAGGCCAGCCAACACCGGATAACAGTTGTTTTGGAGGGGACCCAGGCGCACGGGCAGCTTGATCGCCAAGGGGGTGTTAGGCGGGAGGGGCCCCAGGCCCTGACGTTGGTCGGCGGGCAGGTCAGCCGCCCGGCCCAGCACATACACAAAGCTCTGGCCAGCGCTCTGGCTCACGGCCGCAAAGGGCACCGCCAATTGCTGTTTCTGGCCAAATTGCACCAAGGTGCGCACCCGCAGGCCACTGCGGAGGGCAGCGGAGGGATTGGCGAATTCAGCTTTAGTTAGCAACGCCTGGGTGCTTGCATCCACCATGGGATTTACAAAGCTAAGGCGACCTTCCGCTAAGGGCCTACGGCTGCTGGGATCCTGCAGATACACCGGCAACCCTGGCCGAGTTTTCGCCACCTGGGTGGCGGGAATCTCGATGCGAGTGAGCAACCTGTCGTTGCGCAGGATGCTGGTGAAGGGATCGCCTTCTTTGATCACATCCCCCAACTTCACCTGGATAGAACTCACCTGACCAGGTATGGGGGCAGTAACGATTTTGTCGGAGAGCCGCGAGCCGGCGGCCTCGAGGGCAGCTTTGGCGGCCAGAACGCCGTCTTGGCTGGCCTTGAGGCTCGCCTGCTGGGAGAGGAATTGGGAACGGTAGGAATCAAGTTCCTGGGCACTGGAGGCGCCCTGGCCCTTCAAATATTGATAGCGCTGGTAATTGGCCTTGTCCTTTTCCAGGCGAGCCCTCACCTCCGAAACCTGGGCTTCACTATTTGCCAATTTGGCCTTGGCTTCCATCAGGTCCGCAGTGCGTTCCCGCACCCTCAGCCGCAGCAACACCTGGCCCTGGCGCACCTGATCTCCCTCTTGCACCAGCCGTTCAGCAATTCGGCCGCCGGTCACCGCCGCCAGCTTTACCTCGTCCACCGCTTCCAAGGTGCTGATGTAATCACCTAAATCGCGAAAGTTGGCCGCCTTGATCTTCACCGTGCTCACTGGCACAGGTTTTGGTTTGGGCGCCTGGGCGCCACAGCCCCCAAGGCTCAACACTGCCATGGGCAGCAGGGCCAAGGGCAGCGATCCCAAGCCCCCCCTGGGATGAACCGCCGGCGCTGATCGCAACAAAAGCTTCAAGCCACTCCCCCTAAGCCTGCCTGACCGGTGGCACTCCGACCAGGGCCCGGCACAGTTAGGACCATGGACCTGTTTGACCACCAAAGGGAACAACAGCTAAACCGGCAGGCCCCCCTGGCGGAACGGCTTAGGCCCCAAGGCCTCGATGATTTCATCGGCCAGGAAGACATCCTCGGCCCCGGCCGCCTGTTGCGCCGGGCCATTGCCGCCGACCGGCTGGGCAGCCTGATTTTCCATGGCCCCCCTGGCACAGGTAAAACCACCCTTGCCCGGATCATCGCCAACAGCACCCGTTGTCATTTCAGCAGCCTTAATGCCGTACTCGCCGGCATCAAGGAATTGCGCGCGGAAATCGAGCAGGCCCGGGAACGGCTAGGGCGCCATGGACTACGCAGCCTGCTGTTTATCGATGAGGTTCATCGTTTCAACACCGCCCAGCAGGACGCCCTACTGCCCTGGGTGGAGAACGGCACGGTGACCCTGATCGGGGCCACCACGGAGAACCCCTTTTTTGAGGTGAATAAGGCCCTGGTGAGCCGGTCCCGGTTGTTTCGGCTCCAACCGCTGGGCCACAAAGAACTGCAACAAGTACTCGATCGGGCCCTCAATGACCAGCACCAGGGTTATGGCCACCTGAAGGTGATTGTTGAAGGGGCCGCCCGCCAACATCTGGTGGGCGTGGCCGGCGGTGATGCCCGCACCCTGCTGAATGCCCTGGAGCTGGCGGTGGACACCACCCCGGCCAATGGGGAGGGGGTGGTAGTGATCGACCTGGCCGTGGCAGAGCAATCAATTCAGCAGCAGGCGGTGCTCTACGACAAGCAAGGCGATGCCCACTTCGACACCATTAGTGCTTTCATCAAGTCGATCCGCGGCAGTGATCCCGATGCGGTGCTGTTTTGGCTGGCCCGCATGGTGGAAGCCGGGGAGGATCCCCGCTTCATCTTCCGCCGCCTTTTGATTGCCGCTGGCGAAGACATTGGCCTAGCTGATCCCCAGGGGATTGTGGTGGTACAAGCCTGTGCCGCCGCCTTTGATCGCATTGGCCTGCCGGAGGGGCTTTATCCCCTGGTGCAGGCCAGCCTCTACCTGGCAGGCACCAGCAAAAGCAACAGCGCCCTGGGGTTTTTTGATGCGGTGCGCAGCCTGCGGCAGGAACGGGCCCAGCAGGTGCCCGCCCACCTGCGCGATGCCCACCGGGATGGCTCCGCCTTTGGGGACGGGGTGGGCTATCGCTACCCCCATGCCTACGCTGAACATTGGGTGGCCCAGCAATATCTACCCACGGCCCTGCAAGGGCAAATCTTTTGGCAGCCCGGGCAGCAGGGCTGGGAAGGCCAACGGCGCAGCCAATTGCAACTACAGCGGGCTGCCCAACTCTCCGCCGCCGCGGAATCTGCCAGCGAACAGGGGGAACCGCTCAGCAGTGGCCCCGGCGATGCTGGCCTGGACCGTTGGCTGAAGCGCCAAATGGCCCAGGAGGGGGAAAGGCTCCAGGCCCTGCAGCAACGCTTTTGGGCACCGATCCCGCTGGAAAGGCACCACCGGGTGCTCGCCCTGGGCTGCCGCTCCCTGCTCTGGGTGCTGCCAGCCCTGGCTGGCACCCCGGAGGGGGGGGTGGTGCTGCAGGTAAATGAAGGGGCCGATGCCGAACGGCTGGCGGCCCAACTGCAGGTGCTTGATCAGTTGCGCAGCCCCGAACTGCACCTAGCCCCCAACGCTGATCTAGTAAGCCTTCGCCAGGGCCTGGCCACCAATCACCGCTTTGAGCTGATCATCGGCCGCAATGTGTTGCAGGGGGCCAGCCCCAGCGAGATTCAGCCCTGGGGGGCAGGCTTGGCGGAGCTGCTGGCCGATCGTGGCCAACTGGAACTGTTGTTTAGCCGCCCCCTGGGGGGCCCAGCCCAACTGCTCCGCCAAGCCACTGGCCAGTCCTGGCCGTTCAGCGCTGAACTGGAACCTATGGAACAGGAATGGCTCCGTTCCACGATGGCCTGGGAGTTGCTGGATTCCTCCCTGGAAGCAGCGGGATGGCAAATCCAGCGGCAGGAATGGACTGAAACCCTGCAGCTGCCTGTGGATCAAAGCCTGCTGCAGCGCTGGTTCGGCAGTGAGGCCACCTACCGCCCACTGCTGGCAGACCGATTACCAGCTGAGGTGCTGCAGACCCTTGAGCAGGCCTTCAGGGCCCTCCTAGGCAGTCAACTGCCCCAAACCCTGCACCACCAGAGGCTCAGCGCCAGGCTGTGGGCGGAGGCCAGCGATCACCAGAGGCCCCGAACCCCTTCCATCCGATAACCAGCGGCAACGGGCGGCAAAGGCAGGCTGTAAAGGGCGTAGTACTCGCAATCACCACAATTTTCCCAAACGCGCATCAAGCCATTGTCCTTGGGGGTTTTGCAGGTAAGCACCACTCCCCCCTCGTCATTGAGGTATTTCTCTTTGCTTAGCGTATCTGCCGCAGCAGGGGTGGGAAGCATTGAAATTACGCCGGCGCTAGCGGCCAAGAGCAAAAGAGCAGAACGCATGGGAGGGAATTGAGCTACTTCACCAGCGTGGGGAGAACTATTCCTCCCCACGCGATCCTTTCAGCCTTTCTAAAGAACCAACCAATAACCCCAACAACCTCTAAATCAAGTCCTTTAAAAGCCATAAAAAAACCCCGCCTCTCGGCGGGGTTTCTGCTAACAAACTGAATCTTTGATTCAGCTAACGATCACCAGAGGCCGCGAACGGGGGCGGGAGCAGCGCCGGCGGGAGCAGGCCTGGAGGCCAGCTTGTCAGCGATCTGGTTGGCCTGGATGCAGGCGGGGAGGAAAACGTACCAGGAAAGCAGGGAGGTGCACTGGGCATCGCCCTTGCACTTGCCTTGGGCACAGATGTTCTGCTTACCGTCGAAGGTGTTGCAGGTATCAGCCAGGCGGAAGTCCACTGGCAGGGTCTTCATGATGCCGGCGGAAGAAATCTTGCCGTCAGCGGAGTCAAGAATGATGGCAGAACGAAGGGCCTGAACGGCGGTCTTCTTTTGGGCCCAGTAGGGGAAGTAGCTGCGGGTTTGATCTTGCAGGAACTTCACGCCATCCTTGGAGTAGAGGAAGCGGGAAACACCCACCAAATCCACGTTGTATTCCTTGGAGAGGCCAGCTTGTACTTCCTTGGCAGTCCAACCGGAGGCAGCCAGGCCGGAGGTGAGGCCACGGTCAGGGGCTTCAGCGTTCTTGCTCTTGAGGAAGCTAGAAACGTTATCGAGGGTGGTGGTCCACACGGCAGCGCCGGAGTTCCAACGGATCACAGAGCCGGTGTTTACGTCGGCGCTGGCGGGCAGGGCAGTGGTGGAGAGGGCAGCACCGGCAAGAAGACCGGCGGCAATGCGCTTCAGCATGGGAGAAGAGGCGGACACGTCAATCCAAAATTAGCGCCTTAACGGAAATTCGCCAAGTTGACTTTGAGACCCTCATAGTCTCAATGTGATTCTGAATTGGCCCTCACCAGCGGATCGGTGATAGCTATCCAGCCCCCAGGGCAACCAAGGCGACGGCCCTGCAGTTGAAAGGGCCCAGCTTTGCCTTGGCCCCGACAGGCCACACCCCGGGGCATGTTGTCCACCAGCTGCACCTCAGCCAGATAACGCTCCGCCACCCGGCGAGGCCGCAGGGCCAGGCTTGCTTTTTCCGGAGAAATATTGAGCTCGGATTCCATGGTCAGGGGCACCTCCAAACCCAAAACGTCGAGATAGGGGGTAAAGCCGCCCCAGTAGTGGCGAGTAATTTCCCCCCCCACAAACCGGCTCATCAAGGACGCCGCTTGCTGGCGCACCTCTTGCAGAGACTCTTGGGCCTCCAGCTCTGAAAGGGTGCCATCACCGCTGGTGCGGGCCACCAGTGGTGGCATCAACGACAGCCGCAGCAGCCCTGCGCAACCGAGCAGACCCAGCAGCACGATCAGCAGCAGGCGGGCGGTCCTTTGCATCCCAAAGGGGCAGGCATGTTGACCCTAGCCGCCCCCCCCTGCCTAGGCTCCCCCCGCCAGACGTTGCCTGCCATGGCCCTGCAGATCGGTGATCCAGCCCCTGATTTCAACCTTCCAGACCAGCAGGGGCAGCCGGTGGCCCTCAAGGATTTCCGCGGCCAGCGGGTGGTTGTTTACTTTTACCCAAAGGACGACACCCCAGGCTGTACCAAGGAAGCCTGCAACTTCCGAGACCAATGGAGCGCCTTTGAAACCCATGGCATCAAGGTGCTTGGGGTGAGCAAAGACGGGGCCAAAAGCCACGCCAAATTCATCGACAAATACAGCCTGCCCTTCACCTTGCTAAGCGATGAAGAGCCCTGCCCGGTGGCCGCTGCCTACGACAGCTACGGCCTCAAAAAATTCATGGGCAAGGAATACATGGGCATGATGCGCCACAGCTTCGTAATAGATGCCGAGGGCAAGGTCGAACTCATCTACCTGAAGGTGAAAGCCGAAACCATGGCCAACGACATCCTCAGGGACCTGGGGATTGAGCAGGTGGAGCCTGAGGGCTAAGCGCCAAGCAACTGGCCCAGGGCCCCCAGGGAAAGGTTTGGCGCCCAGCGGGGCCGTAAACCTTGGGCCTCAAGCAGCGGCAACAACGCCCCGCCATCGCCGCCGGTGAGCCAAAGACTCCAGGCGGCCTCTGGCCAGGGGCGCTGGCTAAAGCCCAGGGCCACGGCGCCGGCCAACCCCTGCAAAACCCCCTGAGCCATGGCCGCAGCCGTGGCCTTAGGCCAGGGGTCTTCCAGAGTTGTGGGGTTCATTTCGAGGCCCTCCAGGGCAGGCAAAGCGTTGGTGGCCCCATGGAGGGCTCGCAATTGCAATAGCCCCCCAGCCATCAGACGGCCGCCGAGGAAGCTGCCCGTTTTATCCACCAGGGTGAAGCTCAAGGCGGTGCCGGCATCGGCCACAAATACCGGTGCCGCTGTGCAATGCCAGGCGCCCCAGGCCGCCAGGGCCCTATCAACCCCAAGGGTCGGCGGGCAAGCCTGCAGGGGCACCCCCGCCAAGCGGAGCCGGCGACCGGCCCAGGGGGCCAAGGTGCCCGGCACCGGACCCACCGCCGCCCAAAGGTCTGGCACCTCCCCCGGGGGTTCAGCGCCGGGGCCCAACGGGGCTTCATGCCAATGGCGGCGCAATTGGCCTTGGTGCCATTCCCCCCAATGCCAGCGGCTGTTGCCGATCAACAGCAAGCGGGCCATGGCTCAGATGCCGGCCCCTTCCGCCAGGGGTGTGGGCAGATGGATGCCACATTCCTGATGTTTGCCCCCAAAGCGACTGGCCCGGCCGCGGCCATCGTCTGGGGCACTGGAATGCCAATCTCCAACGCTGCTGTAGCCCTGGTCAAAAAGCGGATGCTGGGGCAATTCATGCTCCTGCATGTAATAGAAAACCTCGCGATTACTCCATCGCAGCAGCGGCCGCAGGCTCCAACAACCCCGCACCTGCTCCAGGGGGCGCATCGCTGCCCGATGCTCCGTTTGACGGGCGCGCACCCCACTGGCCCAACAGCCCACCGCCCCGGCCGCCAGAGCCCGGTCCAGCGGTTCCACCTTGCGGAGCCGGTGGTAGGTCTCCAGGTCTGCGGGATCGTCACTTTCCCAAAGGCGCCCCAGCAACGCTTCCATGCGGGCGGCACTCCATGCCGGCTGCACCACCCGCAGGTCTAGCTGCAGCAACTCAGTGAGCTGGGCTGCGTAGCCATAGGTTTCCGCCGGCAGGTAACCCGTGTCGATCCAGTACACAGGCACCACTTCCTTCAAACCCTGAAGCATGTGCAGCAGCACGGCCGACTGAATGCCAAAACTTGTGGTGAGCGCAAAACCAGCCCCAAATTGCCCCAGGGCCCAGCTCAGCTGCCCAGGGGCGTCCTGCCCCTCCAGGCTCTGCTGAATTGCTTCTAGGTCCCCCAGAGACTTCATTAAAACCACTACCAATTCCCATAAACCCAGCCTGCCGCATCAACAGCTGCCCCCCTAGCTTGAGCCCAGGGCTGAGAAAAGCGTGACGGCACCGGTGGTGATTATCGGCGGAGGTTTTGGGGGCCTTTACACCGCCCTGGAGCTGGCACGGCGGCCAGGCCATCCGCCCTTACTGCTGCTGGAACCAAGGGACCGCTTCATATTTTTACCGTTCCTTTACGAACTACTCAGCAAGGAGCTACCGCTCTGGCAGATCGCCCCGCGCTACGACGCCCTGCTGGCAGGCCATGGCATCGGCTGGCTACGGGACCGGGTGGTGGAGCTGGACCCAGACCGGCACCAACTCCGCACCCAGGGCGGCCAAACCCTTAGCTACAGCCGCCTGGTGTTGGCCTGGGGCGCCGAGCTCGACAGCTGTGGGGTACCGGGGGTTCTTGAACATGCCCAGGGCTTCCGCAACCTGGCCGACGTGGAAAGGCTGCAGGCCCTGGTTCAACGGCTAAAGGCCACGCCGCGGCCGCTGCAGCGGCTGGTGGTGGTGGGGGCCGGGCCCGCGGGGGTGGAGTTGGCCTGCAAATTGGCAGACCTGCTCCAGGGGGCGGCCCTGGTGGAGCTGCTGGAGCGGGGGCCCATCGCCCTGCCCCAAGCCCGCTCCTTCAACCGGGAACAGGCGCTACTGGCCATGCAAAGAAAAGATGTGCGCCTGCGCTGCCATTGCCAGGTGCAGGCGGTGACCGCCGAGGGGCTCCACCTGGGCCAAGGGGAACAGCTGGCGGCGGCGGGGGTGATCTGGACCGCTGGCCAGCGCAGCCGACCGCCCCTGGGGATCAGCCCGGGACCGGTGCCCTGCAAAGCCACCCTGGAGGTGGAGAACCTCCCAGACGTCTTTGCCCTAGGCGATGGGGCAAAGGTGAGCCACGAGCCAGCCTTAGCCCCCACGGCCCAGGTGGCCTTCCAGCAGGCCCCGCTCCTGGCAACCAACCTGCTGCATTCCCTCGCCGGGGAACCCCTGGAGAATTTCCAATGGAAAGATCTGGGGGAAATGCTCAGCCTTGGCATCGGTGAAGCCAGTCTCACCGGCATGGGCTTCACCTTGGCCGGCCCCGTGGCCCAACAACTGCGGCGCTGGGCTTATCTCACCCGCCTGCCAGGCCAAAGCCTGCCCCTAAAGGTGGCCGCTGACTGGTTGGCTGAATGGACCGCCACCCCCCTGCAGCGATGACCGCCCCCAAGGCCCTGCTTCTTGATGCGATGGGCACCCTGATCGGCTTGCGCCGCAGCGTCGGCGAGTTCTACGCCGAAGTGGCCCGAGAACACGGCCTGGAGCTGGCCCCAGAGCAACTGGATAACGCTTTTATTGAGGCCTACCGCCAGGCCCCACCGCTGGCCTTCCCCGCCACGGCCCCTGCCCACCTGGAGCAGGCAGAACGCCATTGGTGGCAGCAACGCATTCAACAAACTTTCCAGGGGGCTGGGGTGAGCCAGCTGCCCATGGGCCTGGGCAGCGACCTGTTTGATCGTTTTGCCAGCCCTGAACCCTGGGCGGTGTACCCAGAGGTGGTGGCAGCCTTGGGAAGATGGCGGCACCGCGGCTTAAAGCTTGTGGTGGTTAGCAATTTCGACCAGCGACTCCACCGCCTACTGGCACTGCTGGGGCTTGACGAACTGCTGGATGGGGTACTGGTGTCGTCGGCCTTGGGCGTAGCCAAACCGGATCCAGCACCGCTGCAACGGGCCCTGGCAATGCTTGATCTAGGGCCAAACCAGGCCTGGCACCTGGGGGATAGTGCCGCCGATAGGCAGGCCGCCGCCGCCGCCGGCATCCGTTACCTCCACCTAAACCGCCCCGGCGGTTTGATCGTTAGGCCAGCTGCCCCAGGCGCTCCTCCAGACGCAATGCCGTTTGCGCCCAACTGAACCGGGCCGCCCGGGCTGGGCCCGCCGCGGCCAATTGCGAACGCAGGGCTGGTTCGGCCAGAAAGGCTCCAAGGGCTGAGGCCATCTGCTTGGGATCGCGGGGATCCAATGGCAGCGCCGCCCCCCCCACCACCTCCGGCAGCGCCCCAGCGGTGGCGGCCAACACGGGGGTGCCGCAGGCCATCGCCTCCAGGGCCGGCAGGCCAAATCCCTCCCAGAGGCTGGGGATCACCAGGGCCTGGGCACGGTTCAGCAACTGCAACCGTTCGTCGTTACTTACCCAGGGGGTCCAACGGCAGCGCTCGGCCACCCCGAGCTCCTGGGCCAGCCGTTGCAAAGCCGGGGTGTAGCGGCGGTCATGGGGCCCCACCAGATGCAAGCCATGGCTGCGGTCGGGCAGTAGGGCAAAGGCGCGCAGCAGGCGGGCCAAGTTTTTATGGGGATCGTGGCGGCCCAGCACCAGGAAAAATGGCTGGCGCTCCAGGGCCAGGGGCCGCAGCAACCCCGGCGAAAACCCCAGGCGCAACACCGACAAACGCTTAAGGGGCACCCGCAGCCGCCCATGCACCTCCCCGGCGGTGGCCTCGGAATTGCAAAGTACGTGGCGGGCGCGATGCAGCACCAACGGCACATAGGCCAGGTGGTAGGCCAGCAGCGGGGTGAACTGGGGGAAGCGCAGGGGCAGCAGATCGTGGGCAAGCACCACCGAGGGCACGCCAACGGCGAGGGGGGCTTCCGGCAGGGGCGATAAAAGTAGGGGCGCCCCGCTGGCCCGCCAGAGTCGCGGCAGCTGCTGCTGGGTCCAGATCAACCGGCGGCGGTGGCCCCGGGAACCATGGTCTGGGGATAGCCCTTCAGGCCACACCGCCGGCAGCAAGTCCGCCCCCAGGGCCGCGGCCAGGTCGCGGGCAACCACGCCGATGCCGGTGGGCTTTTCCCCCACATAGCTGCCGTTGAACAGGGCCAGGGGGCTGCGCATCAAACCACGCTGTCACAGCAGGCCCAAGGGTTTGTGCCAGCATCAAATAGCTGCAGCTTTGCCATGGGCACCACGGTGCTGGGGCTGATGAGTGGCACCAGCGCCGATGGGGTGGATGGCGTATTGGTGCGATTTTCGGGTCGGCCCCGCCAACCGCGCTGGCAACTGCTGGGCTCCGGCCACCACCCCTACCCCAACAGGCTGCGCCAGGCCCTGGTGGCGGCCGGCCAGGGGGAAGCCCTGGCCGCCGCCCGCTGGCTTGAGCTGGAAGAGGCAATCACCGAGGCCCAGGCCCAGTGCGCCCGGGCGGTAGACCCCCAGGGCCAGGCCCAATTAGTGGGCTGCCATGGCCAAACCCTCTGGCACCGCCCCCCCAGCGGCGACCAGCGGGGCACCAGCTGGCAGGCGCTGAATGGGCCGTTGCTGGCCGAATTGCTCGGGAAACCGCTGGTTTGTGATTTCCGTAGGGCCGACCTGGCCCGCGGTGGCCAGGGGGCACCGCTGGTGCCAATCACGGATGGGGCCTTGCTGCCCCGCATCGGTGGTTGGCGCGCCCTGCTAAACCTCGGCGGCATCGCCAACCTGACGCTGCTGCCCCCCCAGCAGGGGCCAGACCGGGGCGCCCCGATCCGCGGCTGGGACTGTGGACCGGCCAACACGCTGCTAGATCTGGCTGTCCAACGCTTCAGCGCAGGCCAGCTCAGCCATGACACCAACGGCAGCTGGGCCCTAGGGGGCCAGGTGAACGAGGGCCTCGTTCAGGAATGGCTGCGGGAGCCCTATCTGCAACAGGCCCCGCCCAAATCCACCGGTCGGGAGCTATTTGGCCGCCACGACCTGGAGCGGCGCCTGGGGGCCATGGCATCCATGGACCAGGCCGCGGCCCTCGCCACCCTGGCCGCCTTCAGTGCGGCGGCGGTGGCGGCGGATTTGGAGCGGGGGCCCCGGCCCCTGGAACTATTGGTATCTGGGGGGGGCTGCCGCAACCAAGCCCTGATGGCCCAGCTGCGCCAACGCTGCCGTGGGCTCTGGGTGCGGCCCCTGGCCGAACTCGGCATTGCAGACCTGGAACGGGAGGCCCTTGCCTTTGCCCTGCTGGCCTGGTGGCAGTTGCTGGGCATCCCGGCGGGCGAGCCGGCGGTTACCGGGGCCCGCCGGGCGGGACCACTGGGGGTGCTGATTCAGCCCTGAGGGCCGCGGAGCCGGATGCGCCTGGGCCTTCCCCGCAGCTTGGGGCTAGGGGTCTGCTGCTGGCGTTCCAACTGGCGCCGAAGGGTCTTGCTGCTGGGCGCGGCGGCGGCCCTAGGGCTCTGGAGTCGATCTAAGCCCTGTTGGATCAACACCTTGGCCATGTTGCTCACGGTGCGGCTGTCCCCCTCCGCCGCGGCCGCCAAACGATCAAGTAGCTCCTCCGGCAACACCACCTGGATGCGAGGCGACTTTGGCTTGCCGCTGCTGGAGGTTTGACGGGTGGCCAAGGGGGAAGGAGCCCAGCTGGGAGCCCAGGCAGAAAACCCAGACCCAGTCACACCCAGAAGTGTACTGAGATCGTCATGGATAGTATCCAGCACTATATTTGGGGAACCGATATGGCGATCGCCCCCCGCCGGATCGCCCCACTCCCCATGGCTCCTTACGCCGAGAAAAGCGAAGTGCAGGTTTCTGCGGTGATCAGCACCTACCTGCTCACCCACCTCCACCACGTGCTGCAAAGGGCCGAATACGGCGCCACCCGCGAGGGTCGGGCCGCCCTGGCCCGCAATTACGCCCAGCTGCGCAAGCTGCTCTGCCTTGATGCCCGATCCGTGGAAATGGGCGCCGCCTCAGAACAAAGCGAAGATCTCGCCGCCTGAGCCCTAAGACCCAGCCAATTTTCTTGCTGAAATAAGCAAAGCTGATGGTCAAACGTTTTCCCCAGGGGGTGAGACTTTTCCGCAGCTGGGCCTGGGTTTTTCCCCAGCCCTAACCGGTGGTCCCCTGGGGGTGGCTAAGCAGCTGGGGAAAGTGGGATGGGTCGCCGGTCCCCCCTTGACGCAGGGTTGCCTCAACTTTCTGGCACCTAACCCAGCTTCACCAGAGCCCAGCTTTTAAGCGCTGCCAGGCAATTTCGCCCCTGAGACCCTTGGGATCTGCGCCAGCCATTCCCCTTTGACGATCGCCCCTCGCCGTGGCGAACTGGTGGCAACTACCCAGCGCCACTGCCGATGACCAGCCTCGCCCCCACTTGCAGCGACCCGCTTATGGCCCCCAGGGGCGCCGCCGGGGCGGAAGCGGCATCAGAGGCAGTGGTGAGCTTCCAAACCCCCCTGCCTGCCCCCCTGTTCAAGGCCATGGGCCATTTCATCGAGGGCCATCCCCAGTGGGACCAGTACCGGCTACTGCAGGCCGCCCTCTCTGGCTTTCTGCTCCAGCAGGGGGTGAAGGAGCGGACCCTCACCCGCCGCTACATCGGCAGCATGTTTGGCCGCGCTTAATGGGGCGCGGGGGCCTGCTGGGCAGGGGGGGCTGGTACCACCCGGGGGGAACTGCCCCCCTGGGCCCAACTAAAAAACAGCCAATAACTGACAATCGCCAGCCCAGCCGCCACCACCAGGGCCGTTACCTGTTCCAAGCGCCTCAACATGGCCGGCCCCCAGTGGCATTGCTATGGGGAGTCTGGCGCTACCCACGCTTGGTAGGGTCGCCCCATCGGAGAACCTGCAGTGCTACGGCTGGAGCGCGTTAGCAAGATTTATCCCACCGGCGAGGTGCTGAGGGATGTCACCTGGGAGGTGAAGCCCGGGGATCGCATTGGCCTGGTGGGGGTAAATGGTGCTGGCAAGTCCACCCAGATGCGGATCATCGCTGGCCTCGAGGAGCCCAGCAGCGGCCTGGTGGTCAAGCAGGGGGATCCCCGCATCGTTTACCTACAGCAGGAATTCGATGTAAACCCTCAGCACACCGTGCGGCAGGAACTCTTCCAGGCCTTTGGCGAAGCTGCCCAAGTGCTAAACCGCCAGCGCCAGGTGGAAGAGGAGCTCGGCAGCGAGAAAGCCGCCTCTGACCCTGATCACCTGGATGAGCTGATCCAGGAGCTGGGGAATCTGCAAACCCGCTTCGAATCCCTCCATGGCTACGAACTCGACGCCCGCATCGACAAGCTGCTGCCGCTAATCGGCTTTACCCCTGAGGGGGCTGAGGTACTGGTGGGCGACTACTCCGGGGGCTGGCAGATGCGCATTGCCCTGGGAAAAATCCTGCTGCAGGAGCCGGACCTACTGCTACTCGACGAACCAACAAACCACCTGGACGTGGAAACAATCCAGTGGCTAGAGGGCTACCTGATTGATCAGACCGTGCCCCTGGTGGTGATCAGCCACGACAGGGCCTTTCTAGATCGGGTGTGCAATCAAATTGTTGAAACGGAAAGGGGCATCTCGCGCAGCTACCTGGGTAACTACAGCCAGCACCTCGAGCAAAAGGCCTTTGAACGGGAGTCGAGCCAGGCCGCCTTTGAACGCCAGCAGAAGGAACTCAGTGCCCAGCAGGCCTACATCGACCGGTTCCGGGCCAGCGCCACCCGTAGCACCCAGGCCAAAAGCCGCGAAAAACTGCTCGACAAGGTGGAAAGGATTGAAGCGCCCCTGGAAGGTCTCGGTGGTCCCCGCTTCGAATTTCCCCCCGCCCCCCGCTGTGGCCGCCAGGTGGCGGTGCTGGAGGATCTCAGCCATAGCTATGGCGAAAGGATCCTTTTTCTAGGGGCAAACCTGGAGGTGGAGCGCGGCGACCGGATCGCCTTTGTGGGCCCAAACGGGGCGGGCAAGTCGACACTGTTGCGCCTGGTAATGGGAACGGAATCCCCAGACGACGGCAGCGCCCGCCTCGGGGAACACAACGTGATCGCCGGCTATTTCGAGCAAAACCAGGCCGAGGCCCTCGATCTGCAGAAAACCGTGATCAACACCTTGTTTGAGGCGGTACCTGACTGGACCCAGACCCAGGTGCGTTCCCTGCTGGGCAGCTTCTGCTTCAGCAACGACGCGGTGTTTAAGGAGGTGGGCAAACTCAGCGGCGGCGAGAAGGCACGGCTGGCCCTGGCTCTGATGCTGCTTACCCCC
>Ga0114960_10000878_pt1 | contig 24777 bp, 23 predicted proteins | sample C_130625_MF_Meta_FD_92637 | JGI IMG/M metagenome (GOLD analysis project Ga0114960, IMG submission 92637) | Freshwater microbial communities from Lake Croche, Canada to study carbon cycling - C_130625_MF_MetaG | ecosystem: Environmental > Aquatic > Freshwater > Lake | place: Lake Croche, Canada... | reverse complement strand
GCCACCGCCGCGTCCTCCGCCGAGCCCAAGTCCGCCGCCATCACCCCCCGTCGCATCCTGGTTCAAGACTGACGCCGGCGAGGTTATTGCCGTGGACATACCGTATGCAACGTTTGCTAGGAATCAGGGGTTTTACAGACCAGCGTTTATTCGAGCCATGAGTGACGTGTTGGGCGTGAGTGATTACACGCTGTTTGTGACTAATTACCAAATGAGTCAGGCGGGCACGACGCTGTTGTATCTTGACGTCGTACTGCCGGGAACGGACCCACGGGGGGCTGACTATGACATAGTCACAGCCTTTGCTCAAGTGAAGGCGCTTTTCCAAACGATGCAAAGGTCGTGTGCAGCCACAACACCCGTTGGCTGCCCAGCCGTGCCTGCGCTTATCGCCGCGTTTGCCGCACATGGGCTGCCAGCAGCGGGCGCCTATTACAATCAACAGTACAAAGCGTCAACCTATGTGCCAGGCCCCCCGCCGGACGTTGATCCGGCGCGCGTAGGCACATGGCAACTGAATGACAACGGGGAGGCGGTCGTGCTTGATATACCTTTTGATGCGTACGCGCCTAACCAGGCGGCGTACAAAGAAGCGTTTTCTGCTGGCATGTCGCAGGCGCTCAACGTGGGGACGGCGTTGGTGTCCGTGACGAACTTTCAAAGATCTGAATCGGGTACCACCATTCTGTTTTTTGACATCATCAACGGAGGCTTGGGGGCGGCAACGTCCTCCGAGGCAACGACGGCTCAGAACTCACATGTTCGGAGCCTTTTTGAGTCGTGCCGTGGACAAAACGAGGCGCCAGTGGGCTGCCGTGCGCTCTCCGCGCTCAACGAAGCGTTCAAGTCATACGGGCTACCCATCGTTTCTGCGTACTACAACGAGCAGCCGCTCAGTCCGCCGCCGCCGCTCAACGGCTCATGAGCGAAGTAAAAAGCATGCAGCTGTATTAGTGCCTCTGTGCAGCCGCGCTACACGCGCATGCCGGTCGCCTACGCGACGCAGGCGACGTGCGTCGCCGTCGTGACGGTGGTGTGGAGCGGGTGCTGGCTGGCCGGGACCTACTCGCTCAGGCGACAGCTCTCGCCCAAGTCCTCAAAACTCGCGCTGCCCCTGCTCAGCCTCCTCTTTTCCTCGTTGTTTATTCTCATCGCCACGCTGCTGGTCCGCGCGTACCGCACGTCCGGTACGCCGCTCGTGAGCCCCTTTTCAGAACGATGGTTCAGCGTGGGCTGGAACAAGAGCCTCGTCTTTATGGGCGTCGTCTGCGACTCCCCCGTCGCCTACGGCCTCATCATAAACTACCAAATTGCCCGCTGCATCGTGGGCTCGCTCCTGGCCAACGCTTTCCAGCCCTTTCTGACGACGCTGCAGAGCAAGCTGACGCCGCGGGAAGGCCTGACAGACTTGCGCCGTCTCCTGCTCGCCCGCGCCTGCACAGACGTGTACGGTTTCGTGTCCAGCCTGACGGACCTCATCCTGTACGTCTCTCAGGTGGACATTTTCATCATCTCATGCGTCACCACAATTGTCACAAACTACGGGAGCACTCTGCTGCTCCTTAACGACACAGATGAAGACGCACATCGCCAGGGCGAGGCGGAGCTCGTGTCTCACCTAGAAAAGTCGCAGCCGCAGCCGCTCCTGTCGTACGGCGGGGCGCTCCGTCTTCGCCTGTAGCGGAGCGTGGACGCAGGGGTGCGCAGAACGCGACACGCTGTTTGTAACGAAGTCTACTGTCGTTGCGACCCTCTCGCATACGCGCGCGCGAACGCGTCAACACAGCGCGGTGTACCCGGCCGGGTACCCCATGAGCCACTCCACCCACTCCACGTTCACGGGGTCCTCCCGGTTCACCGTGTTCACCTCAAACAACACCTGCGTGCACAGGTCGCCGGCGCCGCGCAGGGTGAGCACGTTGTTTCGGTACCAGCAGCTTCTGCGCGGCGTGGCCCACCGGCGGAGGGCCCGCGGCACGGTCAGCGCCGGCGTGGTGTGGGCTGGGCTCAGCTTCCGCCCGCACACGGCGGCGCGAACGCCGGGGTCGAGCAGCGTCGGCCCGCCGACTGACGGCGCGTCTGCCGCCGTGATGAGGAGCTGCCGCGCGGGGCCGCCGGGCTGGGCGCGCGCGTCCTCGTACAGGACGCGCATGGCGTGCCGCGAGCACGCGGGCACCACCGCGTTGCCCAGGGCGGAGAGCCGAGAGGCTGCGCCGCGCGCCGGGCTGGTGCGCGGCGGCTGCCGCTCGTCTGGCCTACCGTCAGGCCCAAAGTCCAGCGCCGGCAGCGCCCAGTCCGTGCGCACCGCCAGCGCAAAAAAGCGCTTGCGCTGGTGCGGGAAGCCCAAGTGAGATGCCGGCAACAGCATCCACCGCAGGGTGTAGGCGTGCGAAAGGCGCTCCACCACGTACTCCCAGCTGCCGTTTGTCGCCGCAAGTGGCGTGTTTTCGAAAAACGCAAGCTCGGGCAGGCTGTCAAGCACCACGTCGCACATATTCACCACCAGGCCTGAGCGCGCATCCTCCATCCCCTTGCGCTTGCCCGCGGTTGAGTTTCCCTGGCACGGCCAGCTGCCGGAGACGAGCAGCGGGTGCTGCGCACTGGCAGCGCGGTACACGGGGCTCTCCAACAACGTGCGAACGTCTGGGTGCACGGGGGCGGCGGCAATGTGCCCGCGCTTCATCGCAGACGTCAGGATGGCGGCAGCCTCCTCATCGCACTCGCAGTACAGGGCCGGCGTCGCGATGCCGCGGAAGGCGAAGGCGTTGCCGCCAAGGCCACTAAACAGGTCAAGGCTGCGGAAGGGGGTCGCCATCTGTGTGCGTCCGTGTGGGATGCTTATATGGAGGGGCTGCAGCCCCTACGACCCCGCTGTAGGGGCTGCCGCCCCTGCGACCCCGCGCCGCCTCTAGTGTTGGGGTCCTAGGGGCGGAGCCCCTACTTGGAGGACGATGACGGACCGACAGGGCCGCCGTTTGGCAAAGAGGTCGGAAAGCGTGATGCGCTTTGTCGTGGTTTCGTTAATGAGATAGTACGAGCCGTGGTGATGGGCCAGGCATCCTATGTGTTCAATAACAAAGGTTTTGTGTCGCTGCGCCGTCTGGGCGAGTTCCTCCAGGTGCATCACGAAGCTGTGCGGCTGCGAGACGGCGGGCCCGTCCAGCGCCACGTCCAACACTTCGCGCACGCTGGCGTTTGACTGAAGCTGCCTGAGTACCTCGGTGGGGTCGGCTGAGGGGCGCACCCGAAGATGTTTGTAGGCGGCGTCCACGGCGCGTCCCAGCGCGGCGTGCTCGCGCCGCCTGGGCGGTCTGCCGTACGAGTGGACAAAGAGCGCGGCGGCTATGTGAAAAGGAAGCGTCATGTATTTGATTTGTTAAAAGAGCTAATACTTTGTGGAGTGCGCCCGCGCGCTGCGCTGGCGCACTTGCTTGACGAGGCGGTACACGTCCTTGGGCACCGTCTGCGACGAGTCCGCGGCTGCGCGCGCCAAGCGGTCGCGCACGTCCGTCATGTTGGGCGGACACTCGTCCAGGGGGCGCCGCAGGCTCTTGAGCTGGCGGTGCGGCCACTTGCCAAACTGACGGTACCACGTCTTCAGGCTCGTCCGGCTCACCCCAAGCTGCTCCGCCGCCTCGTAGACGGGAAGGTGGCGGAGCGCAAAGACGCGCTCCTCCGTGAGGCGGAGCGCCGGCGGGCGAGCGGCAGGCGCCGGCGCGCCCACATTTTCAGGCGCGACGTCTCCGTCAAAGTAGCCAGCCAACGCTGTCCAAAGATCGTCCGTCATGCGGGGAACGAGGGCGGAGACTATTTATTCGAAGACGCGTAACGCTTATGTCGGCGAGTGCGCAGACTGACGCGTATGTCGCATACGCCAATCAAGTGAGGCAGAGGTTGCCGGGCGCCCCTCAGCGCCCGGGCCCTCTGGCGCCGGGGGCTGCTCAGGCGCCGGGGGGCGTTCAAGCGCCGGCGGCCGCTCAGGCGCCGGCACACGCGTGGCCTATGGCGGGCCAACCGCTTTCGGCGGCGCTTGGCGCGACGCTGGGCGCCGCAGTCGGAGACGCGGCGGGCGGCGTGCTTGAGTTTTTCCAGGGACCCATCACGGTCGCCAGTGTGGACCAAGCGCTCACTTTTCCAGGCGGAGGCCACTGGCACCTCCGGAAGGGCCAAATCACAGACGACACGGAGCTTGCTATTGCACTCGCGGACAGCCTCGCGACGAGCGGCAGCGTGCTTGACCTGGACAGCATATGGCGAAAATACGAGCTGTGGTGGAGCTCAAAACCATTTGACTACGGGAGCACGATGGAGTACGTGTTGACCAGGGCAAAAACCGCCAAGGATGCCATGATCGCAGCGGCAAAGTACAACGCAAGCGGGACGTATCGGAAAGAGGCGAACGGCAGTCTCATGCGCGCCACCCCTCTGGGCGTGTGGGCGAGTCAAATGAGCTCGTACGACGCCTTTTGCGCGGGCTACTACGACGCGCTGATGACGCACCCCGCGGTGGCGGCTGCAAACGGCGCGTACGTGTGCGCCGTCGCGTACCTCGTGGGCCACCACAGCGAGCCAGGGCGCGCGGCGGCGGCGATTCAAGCGGCGACGGACTGCGTCGCACGGTGCGACAAGGAGATGGCGGACCCCTCGTGCGCATCCGCCATGGCGTGGCTCAAGGAGGCGGCAGGAACGACCCGTCTTGAGTTTGGCGTACCAAACGCCATTGGCCACGCGCGCTTCGCCTTCACCCACGCCTTCCGGCACTTGGGCGCTCAGACCGCGTACGACCCCGCGCTTCGCGTCGTGCTGCTTGGCGGCGGAGACACGGACACCAACGCCGCCATCGTGGGTGGCATGCTGGGGGCGTTGCACGGCATCCACGGCATCCCCGCTCGCTGGCTTGATGCGGTGCTCAAGTGCGACGCGCGGGTTACCAACGTCGTCTACAGCGCGCTTCGCCTCAAGCGGCTGACGGAGGATATCGCAGACGCACGGCCAGGAACGTTCACTGTGCGGAGCGAGGAGACAAACGCATACATAAAGTTGAGAAACGAAGCGCACAAAATCTCTCGCTATATTTCGCAAGTGACAATTCCATAGGGACGAAACTGTAAAGAGTATATAAGTTAAAAAGTCAGAGTATCCGCATGTCCATAGACTTTGGCGGCGCCAAGCGCAACGCAGTTGAGGCAGAACTCGCATCCGCAGAGGCTGCCCTCCAGGCTGCACAAGCCACTGTGCAAGACGCAGTCCAGTGGGATAATCGCGCGAATGGCGTGTATGACGAGTACAGACAGCTTCGCGATAGGGTAGCTGCGCTCAACAATTCTATGTTGATGGGAGACTATTCGGATTCAAACATCCTCTCCTTCAGACAGGCTGCGGAGGAGATGCTCAGAAAAGCAGCCGAATACACGTCCTTGCACCAGCAGGGGTACGGTGATAGAGGAGGCATTGACATTCGGAGCAATGCTGCTCATGCCCAGTGGCAGCCGCAGAGCGCGACTGGTATTTATCAACAGCCGCAGCCACCCGCGGCTGCTCCGTTCAACCTTTCAGCGCTCAACCCCGGTGCGCAACACCCGGCGTTCAACTTTCCAGCGCTCAACCCCGGCGCGCAACCCCCGGCGTTCAACTTTCCGGCGCTCAACCCCGGCGCGCAACCCCCGGCGTTCAACTTTCCGGCGCCGTTGCAGCAGCCAGGTTTTCAGGCGGGTGTGGGGCCGGCACAAGTTCCCCTTTCGCAGCCCCAGGGCACACCACTGGCTGCTGCGCCGAACGGGCTGTTTGATACCATGCGACGCATGCCCGTGGCCGTGGCCGTGGCCGTGGCCGAAGCCGCGCCCGCGCCACGCCCCGCGCCACGCTCCGCGCCCGCGCCTCACGCCCCCGGCGGACATGCTGGCGGGCGCGGGCGTAGCGGGGGGAGAGGGATAGGGCTCTCAGACAAGCAGATTGAAGCAATTATTGCAGAGTCACGGAAACACAACAGTAACACTCAGTATTGGAAGTTGGTGAAAGCCGCCCTTGAAAAAGAGGAGATTGGTGGCGAGCCATGGCCAGCTGAGTTTTGGACAAAACCGGACCTTGGGGGCCGCGCTCGGAGGCTGATCGCAGCGTTTACGCAGAAACAGGGAGGCGGACGGCCAGCCGCAGCAGCAGCAGCAGCAGCAGCAGTAGCGCCGGATGTGCAGGAATTGCCTCCGGCGGCGGCCGCGGATCCGGCGGCGGCCGCGGAGCCGCCCGCGGAGTTTGAGGCGCTGGAAAACTTTGATCATCATCTTATCACAGCACCAGAGTACGCTGTCCTAGCACCCTTTGAAGACGATGCTCAATGGCAAGCGTGGAAGAGTGTCAGAGACCGATTTGCAGACATGGGGCGCCCGGGCATTCTCACAGATGCCGACCTAGGCAGCCTGACAGTCAAATTGGTTCACGACAAAATCAACGAGACGCTTGGAGACCTTGGAACGCCCAGTAACAAACTATCCTTCAGCCAATCAGCCAACTGGCAAGCGTATGTTAAACCTCTCCGCGAAGCGGTAGAAAAAGCTGGACACAAGCCAACTTTTGGAGCCCCCGCTTTCGGTCCTCCGCTCACGCATGAGGACCTCGTAAGCATTCTCACACGGTTTGGGAACACGCAGATTAAGAAAGCCGAGCTCAGGTCGCAGCAGGTGTGGCGTTTGACGGTTACACGAGCGGCCACCGCAAGTGATGCAACCGCGAAACTCAAGGCTCTGACGGCTGGGCTGCGGAGCACGGTTTCGCCTGACCTTCCAGTGTACATGACTTCCGCCGAGTTTCTAAGCAGTGTATCCGCTGAGGAGAGGGCGAAGCTGTTGCAAGGCGGCATTTCAGATGACACAGCCGAAGAAAGCTTTAACCTGCTGGTCCAGCACGAGCCTCGACTGCAGACATATCGCCCAGAGCCGGCGCGGGTGGAAGCGCCGGCAGCACCGGATGCGACCCCAAGTTACCCGGCGGTTGTTTTTTTTGACTACGACGAGCGCGCAGACGAGCGCACCGACGGCGAGGTTGAGGTCCAAGACGGCGCCCGGCTCAACATCCCTGACGCATTCAACGCGGACGCCGAGTTCCGTTTTGACGAGCCGCGGACTGATGCGGAACGCGCCTTTCTGGCTGTCATGGCTGAAAAGTTTGTCTGCGTGAAGCTGCCAGCGTATTACTTTTTCAGCAGGACGCAGTACCACAACCCGAACCTGCAGGATGATGTTGATCGCGAGTATGCCAGACTGTACAAAAATCCCAACCTGAACGACCTCAGCCCAGCGAAAGGTTTCGTGGGTCAGGTGAAGGGGATGATGCTCGTTGGGAACGAAGTACGCTGGTGCGTGGAACTCGTCGAAGACGGGTACGCGTCAAGGTACCCACCCGCAGACGGCGAGCCGGAGACGACCCATAAGCGGTTCGTGTTTAACTTTTACCGTGACAGCATCAGCCGCACCAAGGAGCTGCAGGTGCCACTCTATGCGAAGGCATCCACACCTGAACAACGCGCCGCCCGGCGAACCGCGTACGAAGCCTGGCTCGCATCGTGCGTTGAGTCGCCAGAGTTTACGCTCGTGGAAACACATACAGGCGAAGCAATCATCACAGACCTGCCCGACTGCGTGAAGGACCAGCAGGGCTTTGCCTACACGCCAAGCGACGAGTGGATCATGGACGACAGAGAGCGCGTGATGACACCAGCGGAAATTCGAGACTTTGAGAGGGACCGGGTTGATTTTCTGCGTGACGTGACCGCTTTGTCAAGTGCGACGGGAGATAAATCGTACCATCACTTTTGCACCAAGGCGTTTGCAGACTTTACGGGCCTGATACAGTTGCCGTCCGTTGACGGGGACAGCTTCTACATGCAGAAACTAGTCAACCTGGAATTTTCGGCTAAGTATATGAGTCAAGATATGATTGCCTGGCTTTCGCCGGAAGGCCAGGGCGGTCAGTTTCCGGCGCAGCCCCATGGTGCTCGGTTTATGGGATTTGTGACGAAGGACAACATGGGTGCGGCCCGGGGTTCGCCTGGGGCGCGCGTTACCTCCGTAGTGGCACTATATGACGCCTTAAAAACTATGGAAGCTGAACTTGACAGCAACCCGGAGAGGCTGTTGGACCTTGGAGATGAGAGAGACGCGCGGTTTAACAGGTTGTGCGCCGCGCAGCGGGACCTGCAGAACTATTGCATCGGTTCTGCGCTCAAAACGGACACACTGATAGACTTTGTCCTACCCAACAGCGAAGAGTTTGACAACGTTCACCAGGACGATGCCGAGTTTGACGAGGATGCTGATGATGATGCTGATGAGGACACGGCGTGGTGCTATGAGTACAAACACGTGACCGCCGAGGAAGGGTTCACCCCGTGGTGGCTCAGTCCAACTTTGCCAGCGCGTGTCCAGGCTGTCGTGCGTCAGTACATTACAAATTACGTTGGCACTATCGCAATGAATGCAGACGACGAAGCGCAGGAGGAGGCTGCCCTTGAAAACGGCGTGTTTCAGGCGGACGAAGTGTCGTACGACCTGAAGGAGATTTATTATGCGCATCTCATAAACTACTATCTTGACAACTTGGGACCGGATGTTGATGAGGCCCTCGCACAGTGGAGGGTGGCTGCTACTTTCAACCAAGGCGTGACCGGAGTCCCCAACCCTGACCTCGCCGCGTGGGATAGCGGAAGCGTTCGGCATATTGCTATCGCTCCAGTGCAAGACTACGTGCCATGGTGGGCCTCAAGCGACCGCCTTCAGGTGGCGGCGCGTGAATTTATGGTTGGGTACAATGTGACCGAGTCCAGCACACTTAACGCGGAAACGGAGACGCTCATTGACGGGCTTGACTTGAAAGAGCTATTTTACGCGCACGTGCTCAACAAGGCGCTCATTGCGAGACACAGGCGCATCGTATACGCAAACGAAGAATGGGAACTCGTGGCGCTTGGAAACTGCGAGGAACTTCACATCACAAACCCTCAACTTGCACCAGACGATGATCTCAGCGATGCTGATATGGAGGAGGAGGAGGAGGAGGAGGAGGAGGATGAGGAGGAGTGGCAGCTTGGGGAGGCTGAAGAGGATGAGGCAGAGCAACCAAAACGGCGAAGGCAACGCGGTGAGGAGGAGGAGGAGGAGGACGAAGACGAGCCACCAACACAACGGCCACGGCAAGGACGCGGCGGAGCGCGCCGCACGGCGCCGCGCGTCGCAAACGGCCCTGCACGTTTTGGCCCTGGTAAGCGGTCCGAACGACGAGCCCACCTCCCTGTGGAGGTCACCGAAGTTGTTGACAGGAACGCTGACCCATTAGCATATCTTGATGCGGAAACTTGGAGGGCGTTCGCCCACAAGCAGCGCGGTATTCGATACTTTGGCGAGGTGCTCGGTTGGCTTCGAGACGCGGTGCGCGAACGCGCCAGCCAAAGGAGCGAACAACAGCCCATCCAAGATACGTACCAGGCACTGGACCACCGATGCGCGATCTATTTCACCAAGCTGCTTCCGGCGTACATCGCCTTTTTTGAGAGCCTGCAAACCGTCATGCCGCGTTTCCGCGAAGCTATAACCCTCCGCCACGAGGCGGACCGTATGAAGAGCCGCGTGTTTGACTCGGCACAGAATCTCTACAGCGATATCGCTGAGTACGAAAACACGCTTGCAACGTCCGTGGAGGCTGAGGGGGCAGAAATTGAACTCAACCCAACGCTGTACAAGCAAACCGTATTTGGGCACAAAGCCACCGTCACACCGGTGGAAACTTTCTGGCAGCCTGAACGCGCATGGTCCCTCAAGCCACACCAGGAGCAAGTGGTCTCCAAGTTTATGGAGAATATCCAAGACGGCGTTGGACTCTTAATTGCGGACGAGATGGGCCTGGGCAAAACGCTGGCGTCTATCGCCTGTGTTGAACGGCTTGCCGTCAACAGAGGCATACACGCAAAAGATATCCGGGTACTCATCTTGTGCCCCATCCCCGTTGGAAACGAGTGGAAGCGGCAGATTGAGAGGTTTACCTCCTACCGGTACCGAAACAACAACATTTCAACGATGAAGCAGAAGCTCGCAGTCACTGCCGTGAACAAAGAGCTAGAGGCGAACAACCGGAACTGGTACTTGATCAACTACGAAAAGCTGCAGCCAACCAACCGGCGTGGAGGCCCCGACAGTATTAACGCACGAATACAACTCTTCAAATGTCTGAAAAAAATCAAGTGGGACGTCGTCATCCTTGATGAAGTACACACGCGCGGAGCGATGACACGCGGGCGGGCGACGCACACTGAGTTGACCTCTCTCTTTAAAAGTTGGTTACAGACGCTGACACCAGCACCCGGTTTCCTCGCGCTCACTGGCACACCTGTGACGCGGAGTATCAAAGATGAAATGTCCGCGCTTTTTTCCTACTTTCCGTGCCTGCCAAACCAGCAACATGCGGAGTATTGGGACTATTCGCGCGGAGACGGCTACCGCGGCAAGTGGTTTGAGACCTGCCGTTCCCCATACTCCAACATCATCCGTCACAGCAAGCGCAGCATGCGTGACGTGCTTGACACGTCAAAGGGACTGTTTGAGTACGAGCCCACCCCCGGCGCTCTTCGCAAGCTGGTTGCTCCTCTCTACTCCTACGTCTACACGTACGAAGCGTCGCCGCACGAACTATCGCGTATCAAGGAACTCGCGCACATGACTGGAAAGCAAGTGTGGATCCCTCTGCTGCGAACCACTGACTGCGAACCGTTGAGTATCACCCCGGCTGACGCGGTGCGCCGGCTGAGTTCAATGATTGGGCAAAAGTTTCAGATTACGAAGCGCGGAGGAACCTTCACAGTTGACGCGCAGATGCTGGAAGAAATAAGTGGCATCTCGCTTGACGAGTTTGAAGACCACGGCGAAGATCTTGCGGGCGTTGAAGAGCGCGATGAGGAGAGTAGGGCGAACGAGGCGAACCTGGGCACGCTTGAGCGACCGCCTCCTAAAAAGGCGTTCAAGGCGCTGCGCTTCCTCCACACGCTCCAGGAGCTTGAAGGGGTTGGGAGGGCCGACGGCCCGCTCAAGCCCCGAAAGTTTGAGCGTGCTGCTGAGGTCATCATGAAACTCTTGGACAACGAGTTTGACGAAGGGCACTCTGGCCCTGGATGTCGGCTGGGGGAGGACTTTGACAATGGGGGCATGTCCTTCGGAACTTCGGATTACGAGAAACGTGGGCAGTGCGCATACGATGCCACCAAGACCTGCGTGGTGGACAGAGACAAGCTGAGCATGCACAAGCGTGTGCCTGCAAACGACGCGCGCAAGGTGCTCGTCTTTGGCATGTTCACCGAGTCGCTGAAAGCGTTTGCGCACTACCTCAAACTCAACACGGACCTGGGGTACGCGCCGGACGTGCTGTGCGGCGATACTGCGTTTACGGACACCACGGGCGCCATTCGTATCGTTGAGCAGTTTCAAAAAACAAGCGGCGAGAATCAGCGAGACGTTCTGCTGGTGCAGCTCAAAACCGGTGGCACTGGGCTCAATTTGCAGGAAGCCTCCGCGGTCGTCTTCCTCGACCTTTACTTCGTCGCCGCTGACATCAACCAGGCGCTCGCTCGCGCATGGCGCATTGGTCAGCCCCGCGACGTCAAGGTGGTGTACTTTTGCCCAAAAGGCCACAACAACCTACCCACGGCTGAGTCAATCATCTTCAAAGACTTTATTCAGGTGCAGAACGCATCCGTTGAAAGGGCGTACCAGATAATTGAAAACGACCCGGCCGTCGAAGGGGTGACCAGTATCAGTCCGCCAGTGACTGAAACGGATAATCAACGGTCAATCAAGCGGCAGCTGCAGGATGCGTATCCGCTCTAGTTACACTGTAAAAACATAGACAGCTTTCGAACGCTCAAAGCCGTTAAATCCTGACGCCGCCGCGCTCGTGTACGCCCCCATGCGGCGCACGTACAGCCGCTCGCCCACGCTCAGGTCCGGCAGCTGGCACTCGTTCGCGATGAGGTCAATGCTGTCGCAGGTGCGCCCAAACACCCGAGACGGGAAGGTGGCGCCGTCGCGCTCGTTGAAGGGCTCCAGCTCCACCGTGCGGTAGTCAAACACGGTGTTGTTAAAGAGCCCGTACACGCTCTCGTTCACAAAGTACACGAAGAGCGTGCCGTCGCCCTGCGTCACCTTTTTCTTGCCAATGACGCTGATGACGAGCGTGGCGGCGTCGTTCACCATCAGCCGCCCAGGCTCTGCCACGAAGCGCACCTCCGGGTGCTCCTCCACAAAGGGCCGGATGTGCTCAGCGAAGCGGTCAAAGGTGTCGCTGCTGAAGCCGCCGCCCAGGTCAATGGTGTCTGGCGCCATGCCGCACTCGCGCGCCAGCTGCATCGCCGTCAGGCACTGCTCAATCGCTTTGCCGTAGAGCGACGGGTCGGTGCACCCGCTGCCCACGTGGAAGCTGAAGCCGTTGACGCGCAAGCCCAGCGTCTTGGCCAGCGAGAGCAGCGCCGGCACGTCCTCTGGCTCCGCGCCAAACTTGGAGCCGAAGCGGCAGGTGCTTCCCGTGTCATCCACGCGCAGCCGCAGCAGCAGCGCGGCGTACGGGTGGTAGAGCGCAATTTTGAGCAGCTCGTTGGAGCTGTCAAAGGTCATGGCGTCCACATCCACCGCCCGAGCGTACGACAGCGTCTGGCAGTCCTTCACCGGGTTGGCGAAGAGGATGCGCTCGGGCGACACGTGTTCCAGCACGGCGCTGATTTCGCCGTGCGAGGCGACGTCAAAGCAGGAGCCCAGCGCCGCCAGCACCTGCAGGATGACGGGGTCGCTGTTGCTCTTCATGGCAAAGTACACCCGCACGCCCGGCAGCAGGTCCTGCCAGCGGTCGTACATGCGCTTCACGCTCCCAATATCCACGACAAAGACGGGGTTGTCGTCGATGCGCCGGTCGGCGATGAGCGCCGAGATGACATCCTCGGTGGTCTCCCCTTCCGAAAAGATGCGCACGTTGCTCTCCTGGATGATCTGCGTCAGCTCATCCATCCACCACGCAGCCGCGTGCGCATATATACCCGCCGGCGCGCGCCAGGCATGCGCGCCGCGCTGCTCACCGCCGCCCGCCAGCCGCAGGACGCGCCGCACGCCATGCTGCTGTGCGGCCGCGCCCTGCACCCTGACGGCTTCCGGCTGTTGCAGCTGGCGCCGGTGCACCTGAACGCCTACGCGGCGGCGCGGGTTCGACACGCGCTGGCGCGCGCGCCGGACGTGGATGACGCGGACACGCTAGCGGTGGCGTTTGCCTACGAGGCGCAGCCCGAGTGTGAGTTCCCTCCGGAGCTGCAGCCGCTGGCCAACCTGTGCACCCGCGGCGGCTGCGGCCGCGCCCGCGCCACGGCGCTGGGGCTGGTGTGGGCGCGATCGCTGGACGCGGCGGTGCGTGTCGCCTTTCCGAGGCCGCCGCACCCCTTCCTCCTCACAGCCATCCGCGACCAAGTGCAGCGCACCAAGCGCGTGCTTTAAACACCCGCCGCGTACTCTGAGCGAAGCCGCGCCGCCTCCGTCTCCAGCTCCAGGATGCGCTTGAGCTTGGCCCGCCGCGCCTCAGCAGCCGCCTCCGCCACCGCGGCTTGGTACTTGACGCACAGCGTCGTGCCGGGCGTGTGCAACTCAACCCAGTCTGCGTGCGCCCCTGTGCCGTCGTCCTCGTCTACGTAAAAGAGCGTGCTCAGGTCGCTGGGCTGCACGCACAGGTCCGCGTCCACGCTGGCGGTGACAATGTCAAGGAGAGGCTCGCCGTAGTCAACGTAGGCTGCGCTGCGCTCTTTGATCAAGAATTTGAGCTTTCCCAAGACGTCCTCCGCCTCGGCGCGCGTAGAAAACAGGTGGTTGGCAAAGGGGCGGGCGCCGGCCCCCTCCTCCACGGCGTACACGATCCAGTGCTGCTGGACTGCGGTGTACTTGAACGACGCCATGGTGCGTGCGACAGCCGCGTGGGGGTATTTGACAGCACGAGTGGTTAGACGTTCGACAGCTCGCCGCGTGCCTGTCAAACGGCTTTAAACGATTGACTAGCCCGCAGGCGTTTGTGCGTGGCCGAAGCGCGCGCGGTGCCGCTTCAGCAGCCCGCGAGACACCTCCTTGTGGCAGTCAGGGCACGTGACCCGTCCAAACCCCCTCCCCACCGGCTGCGCCTGTACGGCAGGAGCGCCGCGCGCGCACAGCGCGGCCGTGTAGGACTTGCCGTAGGCGGCAAGCACCTCGTCTCCGGCTTGAACTGGCTTGGTTGCTCGCACAGTGACGCGCAGCCGCCGCTTGTCCACAACGAAGCGCGCGTTGTTACCACCGCCAGAGCCGGCGGTGTTTACCAGGTTGCCAAGCTCGCGCGAGCTCGCAGCGTTCAGGAGCAGCCACGCCCCAGGACAGCCTGGCCTAGGGTTCCTGAGGTGGAGCACCTCGCGCGCGTCGCCCTCCGGCCAGCTGTCTCCCTCGTGCAACGTGCCGTCCATGTGCGCGATGGACTCTCCAGCAGCAAAGCTGGTGAGCGCAAAGAGGCCGCGTCCGCGCGGACCAACCTTGACACGGAGCCGAGCGTGCCCCGCCGCCGCTTCGTCGCGAAGCGCCAGTGCGCCGGTGGCTCTTCCGGACAGTAGGCGCTCGCTGGCGCGCACAGGAAAGCCCGGCGGCGCAGGCTCCGGGTCTGGGAACATGAGGCGTGCGTGGCTGCAGAGAAACCGCGCTGTGGAATCCTTCAAAGTCCACACGGAAGGCGGCGCACGGGTACGGAGGGTCGCACGACGGAAAAAAATTCGATTGGTGAACGGCGTATTTCGGAGACGCCGAGGCCCGCCCCCACCGACGTTGGGGTTTTCACTCACGCGCGCGCGCGTTCGCAGGGACGCAGCCGTTTCGCCTCAATGGCGCTCGCTCCCGCCCCGCGCGCGGTGCTGGAGGAGCTCCTCTTCAGCCACCTCGCAGAGCTCGACGTGCCCTACGCCGACTACCGCTGGCACAGCCGCGCCACCAAGAAAGACTTTTACGAAAACCTCTTCGTGGATGAGCTTGAGTTCCTCTTCTGCCCGCCGGGCGTCAAGGCGGAAAAGGGCGTTGACATCGGCGGCAGCCTGTCCAGCAACTTTGAGGCTGTAGATGCTTACGCGATCATGCCCACCGTGGCTTACTTTGGTCAGGTGAAGAGCACCGCCTCGTCCGCATTCAACGCCAAACAGGTGAGCGACTGGTTCGGCAAGGCTGCCTCCTTCGTCAGCCGCGACCGCCTCTTTGGCAGCGTGAGCTCCACCACGGAGCGTGTCGCCATCTTCGCCGCGCCGCAGTACGTCCGCATCTCCGCAAACGCCATCACGGAGGAGAGCCTGACGCGCATCCGCGACGGCAACCCAAGCTGGACGCTGGTCCTCTTTGATGTCAAGCAGCGCGGGCGCATGCGCATCTTTACCCCCTTTGACGACTGGTCGCTGCGCTGGACCTGGGAGCGGCTCCAGCAGTCGCCGCGCGCGCTCGCATCGCTGCACGCCATGCGCAACCGCGTGAGCATCCTTCACCGCGAGCTGACCGACGCCGCCATGGACTCGGTGGGCAACGCCGCCGCCGCCGCCGCCGCCGCGGTGCGCGCTGCGGCGGGCGCCGCTGCAAGCGCCGCCGCCAACAAGGTGGCTGCCGCAGCCGCTGGCGCAGAGGCGGCGGCGGTGGCGGAGGCGGCGGCGGTGACGGAGGCGACCGCCGCCGCCTCTGCGCCGAAGCGTGTTCGCACCGAAGACGACGTCCCCTGCCACGAGACGGGCAAGCTCGCGCTCCGCGCGCACTGCGTTCAGTGCACGGTTGCAAAGTGCGGCAAGTGGTTCAAGGACACGCACGTCGTCAACAAGTTCAAGTCGTCCGTGGAGGCGATTCGCGCCACCCCGGCGTGGACGTGCTGGCACTGCGACGATGTGTGCACCCTGCACTCGTGCGTCGCCAAGCGCGAGGGCGGAATGAAGGCGACGGACATCGTCGCCCTGCTTGGCACCGAGAAAAGCTACTACGAGTGGCTCCTGGAGGCTCGTGCGATGGGCTACGCGTCAGTTCAGGCGATGACGTTCACGCGGTTCCAGGACAAGTCATGGGTCACGCCAGTTTAAAAACACTCTCCCAAGTCTCCGAACCGCCGAACCGTCGTCGTCGTCTTGACACCGTAATCTTTGACGATGCTGTAGTGGACCCACAGGCGCTCGCGGGCGCGCGACACCGCGGTCGCAGCCAGCTTCACCTCGCCCCGACGCAGGCGCATCACCACCACCGTGTGCCAGCCGCCCCCCTTGGCTTTGTGAATCGTGCTCACCTCAACGCCCTCCCCCTCCGTGCCGCGCTTGAAGGCTGGGATCTTGCGGTCCGCAAACCATTCCAGCGCTGCATCCACATCCTTGTTGGTGGCGCACAACACGATGGCGGGCCCGCCAGCCGCGTCCGGCGCGTGCTGCCGGCCAATGCACCGCTCAGCGGTGATGCTGTTGAAGGCGGCGGCAATCTGGCCGTGAAAGCGCCACGAGGTGGAGAGCGGGTAAGCGCGCGCCTGCGGAAAGTAGAGCGCCCGGTTGCCAATGGGGTCCACGGCGCCCATGAAGCCGTTAATGTCCTGGTTGGTGTCGCCGGCCAGCACGATGCTCGCCTGGGTGCACTGCTGAATAATACGCACCATGGAGAGCGAGCAGTCCTGCGCCTCGTCCACGTAGATGCGTCGCGCCGCACGCAGCCGCTGGAAGCTGGGCGTCTCCAGCAGCTCCGGCAGCTCAGACGCGGTTGCCATCCAGTGCAGCACCGCGTCGCTCGTCACGGTCCAGTCGCCTGTGCGCACCTTTTGGTACCACTCGTGAGACACGGCGGGGTCGCTCGCCACCAGGTCCGCCACGCTCTTGTGGCCGGCGGCGGCGGCGCGCGCCTGCAGCGCCTTGGGCGGCGCGTCCAGGCGCTCCATGGTGGCGCCCGTCTCGCCCACGGCGTCAAAGGCGAGCTTGTGAAAGGTGGTGGCGTGCACGTGGGCGCAGTCGTTCGCCTTGAGCCAGGCGGCAAAGTCGTCGCATGGCTTGCGGTTGAACATGACGTAGATGGTGGGCTCGCTGGACTCTTGGGCCAGTCGCTGCAGCAGCGTCGTCTTGCCCGTGCCCGGGAGAGCTGCCACAACCACCACGTCGCCAGGCTGAGCCGCCGCGTTCGCGGCGGCGATGGCGAGCACCTCGGGGTGCGCCGGCATTCGGCGCGGTGCAGTATAAGTGATGAGGTGCGTTCGAAAGCACGATGAGCGTCGCATTTGGTATTCGAGAGCCACGCGGGCGCGCGGCTCAACGCCGACACACGCGTGCGACCGTGAGAGAGGAGCCCGCCAACCTTGACCGGGTCGCTGTCCGGAACGAGGGGGGTGCGCGACTTGACATTCGATTCATCTCGCCGCCGCGTTTCTACAACGGTCGATGGAACTGGAGCAGGCTGTTTGTGGCTGAAGGAAGCCAGGAGGGGCCCGTGCGCGTGGAGAAAGGCCGGGGCTTGATCACCTCGGCGCCCATCAAGCGCGGCCTCCTCGTCCCCTACACCGGCCAGTTTGTGACGCAGGAGGAGCTGGACCTTCACCCGGACCGCGAGGGGGACCACGAGTATGGCACGACAGTGACTGGACACCGCCGCGGCGGCGAGCGGGTGTCTCTGCCCTTTGTCATTGACGCCAACCCACGCCTCCACCAAAACGCAGACTTTTACAGCGTCGCCGGGTACGCGAACGAAGCGAGCCCGGGCGAAACGTACAACGCGTGTTTCGTCTCTGTCGCGTACGACAAGTGCGCCACCATGCCGGTGTATGACGAGTTCCTCCGCGGCGCGGACCGATTTCTGCTGATCGCGGTGGACCTGGGGGCGAACGAAGAGATTCGCGCCTTTTACGGCGCTGACTATCACAACGTGGATCGCGGATACACACCGCTGAACGGCCACATTGATCAACACCTCGCCAATCCTGAGTTCAACGATACCTACGAGCGGTTCCTTGTTCAGAACAGGGCCTCTGGCAGCTTTCCCACGGAGCCGCCGCACTATGATGGGGGCACCTTGGCACACCTCCTGGCGGCGATGGAAATTGATGCAGGCATCGCGCCTGCGCTTGCCGCCGCCGCCGCGCCTGTGCTCCTTGCCCAAGAGGCTGTGGAGGAGGCGGCGGAGGCGGCGGGCGCCGCCGCGGGTGACGCCGTGGACCTGGCGCTTGCGGCGCCGCTCGCCGCCGTCGCACTCACAGCCCTGCCGGCAAAGGATGAAGCTATTGCTCGCAACGTGCGGACGGCCCGACCTATCCTTCGACGCTTAGGACTTGCGCAAACCGAAGAAGGACTGGAGTCGTACTTGGAAGACAACAACGCCCCAAGAAACTACTACCGCGACGAGGAAGCATACGTGGCCGTGCCTCCAGACGCGAAGAGGTATCGCGAAGTGACTTTTGACGACGTGAGACCGAAAACCTGGATATGGCACCTCTCCCGGACAACGACAGGCGCAGACTGGTTCAAGGGCTTCGTGGCTCACAAAAACATGAGAGAGCGTGAGCTCGTGGTGATTTACTATGACGACCTCGCCGTGCTGCAAGTGGATGAGCATGAGCTGTCCAAGCCAAACACGCTCGCGCCTTTGGAGCGCGCAACGTTCCCGTACACCTGGATTTATGCGGTCGAAAGCGACGCGGAGCCCACCGGGCAGTGATGCGGGGCAAGCAGCTGCACCACCGCCTCGTGGCTTCGCTGCTGCGCCCAGCGCAGCGCCATGCCGTCGCGCGCCCCCGGGTCAACGCCCGGCTCGCGCAGCAGCCGCCGCACAACGTCTGCGTGACCGCGGCCCGCCGCCCAGATGAGCGCGACGTTGGCATACGCGCCCGCGTCCGCGCCGGCGCGCAACAGGCGGTTGACGACGGCGAGATGGCCGTTGCCGGCGGCGTGGCCAAGCGCGCCCGCACCCGGGCGTTCGTGTGTAAAAAACTCATTTGGCGTCGCACCGGCGCGCAGCAGGCGCTCCACGTCCCACAAGGCGCCGTGCGCCGCCGCGAACGCGAGCCAAAAGGCGGAGCGCCCTCGTGCGTGCTCCGTCTCCAGGGGGAAAGACAGGTCCGCGACGACGCGCGGCGGACGGGCCTGCAGCTGCGCCAGCCGCGCCCGGGAGTCTATGTGCGCCTCAATGAGGTGGCTGGGCAGCGTCACCTCGCCCACGGTGAGGCCCTGGCCCCGCCACACGCTGGGGATGGCGTGGCACAACATAGGACGCCGACTGACGCACATTTTATACAGTCGCACGCTTGGCCGGGAACTTTTTGTCGCGCGCGCCCGAGGCTGTATGAATACTGTATTCATACGCCCGCGCGGACGGCGCCCGCCACCCCTCGCGCCGCGCAGAGTCGCACACGGCCGCAACCACTCCAAGCTGGCCCAGGACACCGTCCTCAAAACGATGGATTTGCTTTTCAAGCAGATGGCGCCCCGCGACAGCATTGTACAGAGCGCCGGCATCTCCAAGGACATTGACGCCTACGACACGGACAACAGCGCCTGGACATGACCGGGAACCAAGCAAGGATTTAATTTGTAATTAATTCCTAACCTTCACGCGCCCGGCTTTCCATGGCTGCAGGCGGGTCTTGGGGCTTTCAGCCGTCTGACCAGTTCAAGCAAGGGGCGCGGTTGCTGGCGCTCGTGGAGACCCGGATCCTTGGTGGTGGGCTCACCAACCTGAACCAAGAGGGGCTGAAACCGTACACGCGGCTCGTGGTTGGTCTTGACGCCTGGACAGGCGTGTTGCAGCGCGCGAGACGGCTGCTCGAGGCGCCGCGGCAGGGCGGCCGGGTGGCAATCAACCCTAGAACAGTGGAGGCTTCATGGACAGAGGCAAACGCGCCCGTGCTCTTGCACCGCCGCAGCACCTTCAGCCCTCGCGTCGTGGCAGCGGCGGAGGAGGGGGTGCTGCGCGCGCCAGAGAGCGCGGACCAGCTTGTGGGTGCCTACATGGACTGCTTCTACTCAGACCTGCACCAGCTCGCCAAGGGCAACTTCAGCGGCCCCGAGCTCCTGTTCTCGTTCGTCTACGTGCAGCCGGGGCCCGAGTACGTGCTCCTCGTCAACTGCTGCTTCCGGGAGGTGGGCGGCGCGGCGCCTTCTGAGTTCTACCACTCCTACAAGTGTGAGCACGCCAACTACACACCACGGCAAGGACAAGCGGTATGCGCGCTGTTCGACGCCTGGAACGCGGCCGCGGGGCGAGGGAACACCGTGCTCAGGCTGGAGGCGGCAACGGCCAAGGTGCTGCACAAGTCGGACCCAACCACCCTGCACGTCGTCGTGTGCCAGGAGAATGGCGCGTACGTGACCATTGAAATGGATAAGGAGAGATATCCCCAACAGCCGGCGACGTGTTCTGATGCATGCACTGGGCGGGCCGTGGCGGTCTCGCCATTCATCCAAGCTGAGATGGACAAGGCGTGGCTGGCTTTTCGCGCAAAGGTGAAAAACTGCGGGGCGTGCGGCAAGGAGCAGCTGGGCAAGCGGCGACACTGTAGCGCCTGTCACAACGTCGCCTACTGCAACCGTGAGTGCCAGCTGGCGCACTGGAAGGCGCACAAGCCAGTGTGTACATAGTGTATGAATACTGTATTCATACGCCCGCGCGGACGGCGCCCGCCACCCCTCGCGCCGCGGAGAGTCGCACAGGGCCGCAACCAAACAAGGGGCTGGAATAGCAAGTCATTGAAAACACTAGGCTTTCGTCTTGTTGCGCTTCGCCGCCGGCTTCAGCGCGTTGCCCGCGGGCGCCGTCTTGGGTGTCTCTCCTGCCGCCGCCATGATGCGCGGGTGGACGTAGCGCACAAGCGCCTCTTGGACAGGCTGGAGCAGCTCTTCGGTGAGACGGCCAGGCAGCGTGTCAGAGTTGAAGCCGCCCTCCTCTAGCACCCACGACTCCACGTGCTTGATCTGATCGTACCACTGCCGCTCTTCCTCTGCGGACTCAAACAGGATGTTCAGCGCCTCAAGCGCATCTGTCGCGCCCTCATTGGGCAGTTGAGCAGCGGCGCTTCGGAAGTCGCCCACCGTCACGGACTGCTGCCCGTGCCAGCGGTCGTTGCCGTTGTTGAAGCAGTCGTACAGAAGCAGCGCAAAGTCCTGCCACAGCTTGACGGTGACGGGATCGGCGCCGCTGGCGCGGGCGCGTTCAAGCACGCGATCCACGTCTGCCAGCAGACGGTCCACCTCCTGCGTGCACGGTACCCACCAGTGCGAGCCGGGGCGCCACGAGTGCTTCATGACCGTCATGTGGAGCTGAGCGTTTTTGTTTGAGATATTACAATATTTGGTCGTGTAATATAACGAGTTTTGAGCGAAATGACCAACATCACGGTGCTTTGCCCCACCAACGATGCCTTCCAGCGGGCTGGAATTACTTTGCATGACTACGTGCGTGGCGGCGCCGTCATGGCGGGCGGCAAGCGTGTTACCCCAGAGGAGGTTGCCATTTATCTGCAAGCCCACGTGCTCAAGGGCAGCATCAACCAACTTCGCAACAAAACCACGGCGCGCACGCTCAACGACGGCGAGATTGAAATTTCCACCGACGCAGATATGCGCACCACGGTGCGGAAGGGCCAAAATACCGCCTGTGTGCTCATGCAGGGGTTTCGATCCTCCAACGCCCTCTTTGCCGGCATTGGGCGCGTGCTGTACTGGGGCGGCGAGGACCTCAGCTCTGTGCGCATGGGCGCGCCGCGTCACCTGTCCGCGTCGTTCGTTGCGCACGAGGGTCACCCTGGAATGTAGACGTGTAATATCAGCGGCGGCTTTCGAACACTGTGCTCTTGCCGCACGAGTGGTTGGGCGCGCACAGGGTATCGCACATCATCAGGTGACGGTGTCCCCACCCGCGCTGCGCGGATGCTCGGCACATGGGGCACCGAGCGTCGTTGCCGGACAGCACGCGCGGCGCGCACTGCGTGCACAGCGAGTGACTGCACCCGGGCATCCGGACGCTCAGCCCCGGGGCGTGCGTCAGGCAGACGGGGCACTCGTCCGCCGCGCGGACAAACACGAGCGCCTTGCCAACACGGGTGCTGCACTCCACGCACAGCTGAGTGCGCGCGTCCAGATGGTGGCGCGGCACGAGCTCTGCGCCGCACACGGGCGCGTTGGGGCAGCTCTCTGGCATGCACTCTGGCGACCCGCACCAGACCGGGGTGCAGGCGCCCTGCCCACGGCAGGTGCGCTCGTCCGCTCCGCGCATGCGCACGACGGGCAGGCGCACTCATACGCCGCGGCCACTTTTTCCCCCATATAAGTTTTCGGTCGTGGGGCGAGGGATGCCGTGCTGTGCATCGCTCACAGACTACATCGAGTCGCGGCTCTTTCTGCCGCCGCACCCGCTTGTCGTCTTTCCCGCTGACTTTGACCGCTTGCGGTGGGCGGTGCCGCAGGTGTGCACAGACCTGTACTTTGAGCTTGGCGTGGCCAGCATCGGCGTGCACCACTCGGCGCCCAAGCACACCATCGTCTACGCGCACGGCAATAACGAAAACCTGCTGCGCCTGACGGACTTTGTGCAGACGCTCTCCTCCACGCTGGCGGCTGACGTCTTTGCCGTCGAGTACCCCGGCTACTCGAGCGGCACGGGCGAGCCCGGCGAGGCGACGTGCAACGACGCGGTGGCCGCCTACACTCGCGCCATGAGCACGCGCGCCCGCGCGCCGTTGGTGCTGCTGGGCTACTCCATGGGCTGCGCGCCCGCGCTGCACGCCGCCGTTGCGGTGGCGCCAAGCGCGCTCGTGCTCATGGCGCCCTTTGTGAGCGCCGCGAGCACGGCGCTGGCCCGCGATGCGCGCGCGCTGCGCTGGCACTTTCTGTGGGCAGCCGTGGACGTCTTTCGCACGCTGCCGCTGGCGCGAAAGGCGGAATGCCCTACGCTGGTGCTGCACGGCGCCAAGGATGGCGTCATCCCCGTGGCGCACGGTCGCGCCGTCGCGGCGGCGCTCAAGCAAGGCACGTATGAGGAGCTGGCGGATGAGACGCACGGGAGCCTGCAGCAGTGTCCTGCCGCGTTGAACAAGATCAAGGAGTGGCTGGCTCAAAGTGGATAATAAGCATACTGAATAGCTGTGAGCGCCACGTTCGCCTGTTCGTCCATGAGGTGGATGGCGTACGATGCGGCATCCATCCCGTCACACGTCGCGGTGGCAAGTGAGATTCCAGATTCAACCAGGGACACGGCGGCAAGCACATCCGCGCTTTCGATGGCGGTGCAGATGGCATCTGCTGAAGGATCTTCGTGCTGCGCGATGGAGGCGCAGACGGACGCATCCAAGTGCTCGCTGCGCGTCGCCGTCCAGAACAGCTCCAGGATACCCAGCTGACATCGCACAGAGTTCCTGAGCAGGCCGGGCGGCCACGCCTGCGGGTCTGGGCCGTGCATGAGCTTTGCGTCATAGTCCAGCAGGAGCTGCGTGGCGACACTGCTGCCCGCCATGAGGGCGATATCAAGCGCGCGCGAGGTGGCTGTTGCGCCAGAGCGCAACAGTACGGTCGCCGTGTCCAGGCGCCACGCCTGAACAGCCGCCTCAAGCGGCGTCGCGTCGCCAACACAGACGGGCGCGTCCAGCCGGTGACGGTATGTGTTTGCCGCTGACAGCGCCTTGATCAAGGAGGCGGCCTCGTCCGCGTCCGCGCCGCACAGCGCGCGAAGCAGAGTGTCCGTGAGTTCAGCGGACGCGCTCTGCTGCGCGGCTGCGCGGGCGAACAGTACGTGGTTCCTGGACGCCGGCGCGTCGCCGGTGGACCACACCGCCCAGCGCGCGGAGGCGCGTGCGCAGGCGCAGACGAGCAGGAGGCGTCGCAGAGTCAACATGGAGCGTGACAGAGTGTGTATACAGGCGCTAGTTTGTATTAATTTCAACGTCGCCTATGGCAATCACGCCGTTTCTGCGCGCGCACGTGAACGCCTCCTCAAACCGCGTCACGGTGCCAAGCTGCCGCAGGTGACGCAGCGCGCCCCGCGTGAGCGGCGACACGAGCTGCACCGCGCCCAGCGTCCCCGAGTCCACGGTGTACTCGTTGCCGTTGCCGTCCTCGTACGTACCGTCGCCGTGCGTCGTCATGAGCACGGCGACGGCGCGGCCGTTCACTGTGCAGGTGCAGCACTCCAGCCCATCTTCTGTCCAGCCCATGGAGGCGAGCGTGCCGCACACGGCGTCCCAGCCGTCGCCCGCAAAGGCGTAGCACGGGTCGCCCACAAAGTAGAGGCCGGCGGGGAGGGTGAGCGCCATGACTACACGCGAGTCGAACGCGTGGAGCCCCTGATTTCGATGGACCCCCTGCCCCGCCTGCGAACCCCCTGCAGCACATCGCCGCCCGGCTGCGGCACCATGCGCATCTCCAGAAACAGCGAGGCCCAGCAGGGCGGAAACACTTCCATGCGCGCGGTCCACAGCCCCAGCGCCGCGAGGTCCAGCGTCGCGCCGTACCGCGCAAGGCACAGGCGGTTCGCCAGCGCGAGCGGGTACGCGCTTTGGCCGTGGCGCTCAAACAGCGCGTCAAATTGCGCCTCCGTCACCGCGGAGTCGCGCTTGCGATCCGCGCGCACGAGGTTTTCGCGCAGCGTCTTTTCTGCGTGGCAGGTGCCGCACAGCGCCTGCAGGTTGGCGGGGTCGTCCGTGCCGCCGTCAGCCAGCGCCAGCTTGTGGTCCACCTGAAACGACGCGGGGAGCAGTTCCTTGCACGTCGCGCAGCGCCAGCCCTGC
>Ga0114960_10000876_pt1 | contig 24812 bp, 21 predicted proteins | sample C_130625_MF_Meta_FD_92637 | JGI IMG/M metagenome (GOLD analysis project Ga0114960, IMG submission 92637) | Freshwater microbial communities from Lake Croche, Canada to study carbon cycling - C_130625_MF_MetaG | ecosystem: Environmental > Aquatic > Freshwater > Lake | place: Lake Croche, Canada... | reverse complement strand
GTCTTAACCGCTGCTACTTTTTTCATAGCTGCTGGTTTAGCTGATTTTTTGGGAGCTGCAGTGGTTTTTACCGCTGCTTTCTTAGGAGCTGCTTTTTTCGGAGCATCTTCTTTTTTAGCTTTTGAATCTTTTTCAGCTGATTTTTCTTCAACTACCGCTTCTTCTTTCACTTCAGGAATTAATACTCCTTCTGCTAAAAGCATGTTGTACCATTGGAATAATTTTCTAATGTCTGAAAAGTAAACACGTTCTTTATCGTAATTAGGAAGTGCCTCAGCAAATTTAACACGCAAAGTTTTTTCATCTTCTTTGTGCGATGGACCTTGAGCACCTTTATTGATATCAAATAGTGACTTAAGTATTTCAGTCAATTTCACATCCTCATCATAAGTAAACATACTGATGTCTTCCAAAGCAGATATTTTCTCCGTTGAGTAGGCTGGAAATCTTTTTTTGTCTAATAATGATTCTACAATTACACTGTTTTTGCTTTGTGTAACTACTTTAAAAAGTCCCGGTCTACCGGAAATAGCAATAATTCCTGTCAAATTCATTCAATAGATTTTGCCCAAAATTAGAAATTCTTTCCGATTGTGCGCCATAAAATAGTATTTAGTTTGAAGGAAATGTGCATTTAATTAGTGCATACTGAATTTATCTGTACCTTTGCACCCAATTTAAAATAAAAAAATGACATTTGAAGAGCTGGGTTTAAAGAGTGAGGTGCTGAAGTCGTTAGTAGATTTGGGTTTTTCAGCGCCGACTCCAATCCAAGAACAAGCGATCCCGCATTTGATGAAGGAGGATTGCGATTTTGTTGGGCTTGCCCAAACAGGAACAGGGAAAACAGCGGCCTTTGGCCTGCCGTTAATTAGTAACATTGATACCTCTTTGCACTTGCCGCAGGGTTTGATTATTTGCCCGACACGCGAGTTGTGTTTGCAAATTTCAAAGGACTTAGCAAGCTATTCGACCTACATCAATTGCAACATTGTTGCAGTATATGGAGGAGCGGATATTCGCAAGCAAATGACGGATATCAAAAAAGGAGCACCAATTATTGTGGCAACGCCAGGAAGATTGATGGACCTTATCAAAAGAAAAGTAATTCAACTTTCACAAGTTCGTTATGTGATTTTGGATGAAGCAGATGAGATGTTGAATATGGGCTTCAAAGAAGACATTGACAGTATCTTGGAAACGACTCCTAAGGAGAAAAATGTTTGGTTGTTCTCAGCGACTATGCCCAAAGAAGTGGCTACTATCGCTAAAAATTACATGAAAGATCCTTTAGAGGTTTCTATCGGTCACAAAAATCAAAGTAATGAGAATATCGATCACATCTATTATAATGTAAAAGAAAGAGATCGTTATGAGGCTGTGAAGCGTCTAATTGATTTCAATCCTAATATCTATGGTTTGATTTTCTGTCGTACCAGAACTGAAACAGCTACGGTTGCTCAGAAGTTAAGTCGCGATGGATATAATGCTGAACCTTTACACGGTGACTTGTCTCAAGCCATGCGTGATTTGGTGATGCAACGCTTTAGAAGTAAAGAATTACAATTGCTTGTTGCAACGGATGTTGCGGCGCGTGGATTGGATATTGATAATATTACACATGTTATCAATTATAATCTTCCTGATGATATCGAAAATTATACGCACCGCAGTGGTCGTACAGCAAGAGCAGGTAAGAAAGGTGAGTCTTTAGTATTGGTTAGCGCAAAAGAAGGTTTTAAAATTAAAGCCATCGAGCGTCAAATGCGTACCACTTTCAGAAAAGGTGAGATTCCTAATCCTCAAGAAATTTGTCGTATTCAATTGATGCGCTTAATCGAAAAGGTAATTGCAACTGAAATTAGAGAAAAGGATATCACACCATTTTTACCTACTATCTTCGCGGAATTTGAAAATTTCACTAAAGAGGATGTTGTAAAAATGTTTGTTTCTGCTGAATTTAATCGATTTATCGAATATTATGAGCGTGCTGGTGATTTAAATGCTGGTGCAGGTTCAAATGATAGAGAAGAGCGTGCTCCAAGAGGTGAAAGATCTCGTGATCGTGAAGAAGGAAAGACAAGATTCTTTGTTAATATTGGTCGTAGAGATGGATTTAATCCAGGCGCACTTTTAAGAGTAGTTTGTGATGCAACTGGGTTGAACTCAGCTGCTGTTGGTCGTATCGATATTATGACTTCATTCTCTTTCTTTGAGGCCGATCAAGAACATGCAGATAAAATTATAAAAACAGTTAACGGTACAGATTTCGAAGGACATACTGTAGCGATTGAAATAACCACAGCCAAAGAAACTGGCGGTGGTGGTTTCCGTGAAAAATCTCGTTCCGGTGGTGGTTCTGGTGGATTCGGTGGTGGAGGCAGAGCGCCTCGTACTGGTGGATTCGGTGGAGGCGGTGGCGGTCGCAGCAGCTCTTATGGAGGTGGTGGCGGAGGTCGCAGCAGTTCCTACGGGGGCGGTGGCGGAGAACGCAGTGGATCTTACGGAGGTGGAGGTGGAGATCGCTCTTCACGCCCAAGTGGAGATAGACCGCGTCCAGCTGGTGACAGCGATAGATCACGACCTGCAGGTGGTGATCGTTCCCGCTCGTTTGGAGGCGAAAAGAAAGAAGGTGGATTTGGTAGAAAAAGAAAGTTTTAATAGCAGATGGAAATAAGAAATATTGCGATTATTGCGCACGTTGACCACGGTAAGACTACCCTGGTAGATAAAATGATTGAAGCAGGTAATTTTTTGAATGAACGCGATCGCCCAACAGGTGAATTGATCATGGATAATAATGATCTCGAAAGAGAAAGAGGTATTACCATTGTTTCAAAAAATGTATCCGTAATCTATAAAGGAACAAAAATTAATATCATTGATACTCCAGGCCACGCTGACTTTGGTGGTGAAGTGGAGCGTGTTTTGAACATGGCTGATGGTGTATGTCTTTTAGTAGATGCTTTTGAAGGTCCAATGCCGCAAACTAGATTTGTTCTAGGAAAAGCGCTCTCTATGGGATTGCGTCCTCTTGTGGTAATTAATAAGGTGGATAAAGACAATTGTACTCCTGAAGAAGTTAATGAAAAGGTTTTTGAATTGATGTTCGAACTTGATGCTACGGAAGAACAATTGGATTTCCCTACTATTTATGGTTCTGCAAAAAATGGTTGGATGTCAACCGATTGGAAGCAACCCACCACGAATATTTCTCCTTTATTAGATGAAATTTTAGCTTGTTTTCCTCCTCCAGTAATCGAAGAAGGAAATACGCAAATGTTGCTTACTTCTTTGGATTACTCTTCTTATGTTGGTCGAATCGCTATCGGTCGTCTAACACGTGGAGAAATTAGGGAAAATCAATTTGTGATGCTTGCGAAAAGAGATGGTACGATGGAAAAGCATCGTATTAAGGAAGTTTTCGTTTTTGAAGGTTTAGAAAAAAGAAAGGTTGAAAGCGTTCAAGCTGGAGATATTTGCGCTGTTACAGGATTGGAAGGTTTTGAAATTGGTGATGCTGTTTGTGATGTTGATAATCCTGAAGCTTTAGCAACGATTCAATTAGATGAGCCTACGATGTCGATGTTGTTTACGATTAACGATTCTCCTTTCTTTGGAAAGGAAGGAAAGTTTGTAACTTCTCGTCATATTCAAGAAAGATTGCAAAAGGAATTAGAAAAAAATCTTGCCTTGCGCGTACAAGATACTGATAAAGCGGATCGTTGGATGGTCTATGGCCGTGGTGTACTTCACTTATCTGTTTTAATCGAAACCATGCGTCGCGAAGGATATGAATTGCAAGTGGGTCAACCGCAAGTAGTTTATAAAGAAATAGATGGTAAAAAATGTGAGCCAATTGAAGAATTGACGATCGATTTACCTGAAGAATTCGGTGGAACTGCTGTTGAAGCGGTAACGAAAAGAAAAGGTGAAATGACCAATATGTCTCCAAAAGGTACACGGATGATTATTCAGTTTTTGATTCCTTCTAGAGGTATTATTGGTCTGCGAAGCTACTTGTTAACGCAAACGGGTGGTGAAGCAATCATGACACATCGATTCTTAGATTACCAACCATTCAAAGGGGAAATTCCTGGTCGTCAAAATGGATCAATGATTTCATTAGAACAAGGAATGTCTATTCCTTTCTCTTTAAATAATTTACAGGAACGCGGAAAATTCTTTGTTTCTCCTAACGAAAATATATACGAAGGTCAAGTAATTGGTGAAAACTCAAGAGCGGGTGATTTGTGTGTGAATGTTACCAAGACCAAGAAAATGTCTAACATGCGTTCTTCAGGAGCAGATGAAAAAGTACGTCTTGCGCCACCTAAATTATTTAGCTTGGAAGAATGTTTGGAATATATTCAAGGCGATGAATATGTAGAGGTTACTCCACAATCACTTCGTATTCGTAAAATCTTCTTAAAAGAGGGCGATCGTAAAAGATCAGGAAAATAAGTATACTCGATTAAGAAAGCCCCAATTTATTGGGGCTTTTTTTATATAATTTATTTTTGGGAAATCATCCTTAAAGGTTTCGCCTTAGCTTAATCGAAACGCATAGATTGAGCTGGACTGATACGCGCAATAACAACACTTGGTATGAAAAGCGCCAAGGCACAAATGATAAAGGTGGCACCATTCAATCCCAACCATGCACTAAGGGTTAATTCAATCGGGACGCGGTTTAAGTAATAAACGTTAGGATCTAATTGAATCAGTCCAAAATGAGATTGAAGATAACAAAGTCCCAAACCAATGATATTTCCAATCAGCATTCCTTGAAGTATTAAATACCCAGCTTGAATTAAAAATATTTTTCGAATGGACCAATCAGTACTACCTAAGGCTTTCAAAAGTCCGATGAATCTTGTTCTAATGATAATCATTACGAGTAGGGCAGAACCCATGTTGATGATTCCAATAATTAGCATCAGTATGATGATGATACTCACATTTATATCAAGAAATCCCAACCAATTAAATAGGTCTTGCTCTGCTTCAATGATAGATTGCACTTGAATTAATTCACCTTCTTTATTGGGTTTCATCTCTACTTTTGAGGCTAAGTCTTTTTTAATAAGTTCTAACTGATCCCAATTTTCGAGTTGCACTTCGTAACCGGCGATCAATTCTTGCCAAGTACCGCGACCTTCTTTAAGGTTAACCAATAGTCGACCATCGTTTAAGGGAATGTAGTATTTGCTGCCTGAAATGTTTAAGGACATTTTACTCAATTCACCTTCTAAATTTAATGCTATTTCTGAATTATTGGTTTTGTGCAATTGAATGCTACAGGTATCTTTTGGAAGTAAGCGTTGACTATTTTTATCAAATTGATAGACGATTAATCTGTAAGTTGTATCTACAAAATTGCTTAATATCGCTCTTCCTGCATAGCGATCAGGACCATCACCCCAATCGTATTGTAAATTTTCTTTTTGTCCCGAAACATCTGCTCTCAATACTATCCTTCCTTGTATCAGCGTATCGTCAATGCTAATACTACTTGAAATCCCCCAATCGTTTAGTTTTTGGATGGTGCGCAAATCACAAAAGACCATTTTTTTATCGTAATCTTCAAATCCAGTATCGAAAATGCCGACGATCTTGAATTTTCTCAGAATGGGTTTCTCCTTAACGAAAAAGCTATTTATTTCTTCATTTAATTTAAAATGTAAGACGTCACACAAGCGTTTCGATAAAATAATTTCGGAGGAAGGAATGTTTCCTTTAAAGTTGGGCAGTCTTCCAGCTACCATATTTGATTGCATAAATTTCCAATGATATTTATCCTCAACGCCTTTCATGAGTACTCCTGTGATTTCTTGCTTGTGTAAGACGCTGTCTGTTCCGTTTGCCAATGCTACTTTATCGTCAAAGGAAGAAGATTGAAGTAAACCGGGCTTGTATGCTACAAGATCAACACTGGTGACACCTTTACTTGACCGCAGCGTTTGAATTAATTCTTTATCACGATGCACGGGTGGACATTCAATGATGGATGAAGTTCCTGCTTTCGACAAGAGGAGTGGAGCAGAATAACCCGTAACTTTACGGCGCACTTCATTTTGAAAACCTGTAACCACCGCTAGTGTTATCAAGTTAACAACAATAGACAGTGCAATACTTATGATGGATATACGAAGAATAGGTTTAGAAACTTTTATACCTTGCGACTTCGAAAGTAATATACGTTTTGATATGAATGTTTCAAATAACAAATGGTCCAATTTTCAAGTTCAAAAATACGCAAAGCTTTTGTGCTTGGAAACATTTTTGTTGTTTATACTTTTTTCTTGTAAAGTTGAAGCAAGTGTTTTCGCTCCAACAATTGGATCTATTGTAATTGAAGAGGATACATTGCGTGCGCTTCCGGTTCAAATGTATTCCACTTTAGATCTTAAAAAACCTCTATTAGGCATTGATCGTTTGCACCTTTTTGTTGATTCATTGAAAGATAAAAGAATAGCGGTAGTGGGAAATCAAACTTCTGTGGTTAAAGGAATTCATTTAGTGGATACGCTTCTTGCCTTAAAGCTAAATGTTGTTAAGGTATTTTCCCCTGAACATGGGTTTCGCGGTGATGTAGATGCTGGAGAAAAAGTACACAGTTCTGTTGATGAAAAAACGGGGATTCCTCTTGTTTCTCTTTATGGAAATCATAAAAAACCAACAGATGCTGATTTAAGCGATATTGATATTGTAATTTATGATATTCAAGATGTAGGAATTCGCTTTTACACTTACATTTCAACCTTACATTATGTAATGGAAGCTTGCGCTGAAAATAACAAGCAATTAGTTGTTTTAGATCGTCCTAATCCAAACGGTCATTATGTTGACGGACCTGTTCTTGAACCTGCTTATAAATCTTTTGTCGGTATGGATCCTGTTCCAATTGTTTATGGCATGACAATAGGTGAATACGCTCTTATGGTGAATGGTGAGCAGTGGTTAGATAAAAAAATCTTATGTAATCTTTGGGTGATACCATGTAAGAATTACACTCATAAAACAAAATATGTGGTCACTGTCCCTCCTTCCCCGAACCTAAAATCTGAATTGGCGATTTCATTGTATCCTAGTTTATGTTTTTTTGAAGCGACAACGGTGAGTGTAGGCCGTGGAACAGAAAAGCCATTCGAAATGTATGGCCATCCACGTTTTCCGAAAACTAATTTTCAGTTTACTCCAGTTCCTCAGATTGGAGCTAGAAATCCACCCAATGTCAATAAAGTTTGCAATGGCTTTGATCTTTCTAGCGCATTGGTGAAAAGAACCTACGAAATCAATTTAAACTACCTCACACAAGCCAGAGATTTACTGGGTGATTCTGCGGTATTTATTGATCAGAATGCTTTCTTTAATCGATTGGCTGGAACAGCAACTTTGATGGATCAATTGTATAAAGGATGGTCAGCAAAAGAGATTCGGGCTACATGGCAACCAGGAATAGATGCCTTTATGTTGATTAGAAAAAAGTATCTTTTGTACGATTAATCTAGGGCTTTCTGACTTAAGGCTACTTCTTGAGCCATTTGTTGCGCATATGCCTCCATTTTATCAGCAATAATAGAATCAGTGGATCCAATTATTCTTGCGGCAAGAATACCTGCATTTTTGCTGGCATTTAAGGCTACTGTTGCCACAGGAATTCCATTGGGCATTTGTAAAATACTTAAAATACTGTCCCAACCATCAATTGAATTGCTTGATTTAATGGGAACTCCAATTACAGGAAGTGTTGTTAAAGAAGCAACCATTCCCGGTAAATGCGCAGCGCCACCCGCACCGGCAATTATGATTTGATATCCATTTTCTTTAGCTGATTTCGCAAAAGCCACCATTTTTTCGGGTGTTCTGTGTGCTGAAACTACTTCTGCATGATTACTTATACCAAAAAAATCTAAAATTTCTTTCGCTGCTTTCATTACCGGGTAGTCAGAAGCGCTTCCCATTATTATTGCTACTTGTGCCATTTTATTTGGTGTTTTCAATTGTTGTTTCTTCTTTTATTTCTTCAACGGGGATTGGAACCTCATTTAATATCGTCTTAGGTGTTTCTTTTGTTGCGTAATGGATTGTGTTTTCAATTTCTGAATACACTTGATCCATGGGTTGCGTTAATTCTTCTTGTTTATCTTTTAATATTTGACCGATATTCATGTCTTTTGATATTTCTATTCCTGACTTACGAATCTCATTTTGAATTTCACTGGTAGCATTTCTAATTTGGAAAAGTGTTTTCCCCAATGTTTTGGCCATACTTGGAATACTTTTAGCTCCAAAAAACATCAAAACAAATAACAGAATCACCATAATTTCTGATCCTGAAATATCGTTTAGAAAAAGGGGTAGGTGCAACATCTTAATTGATTTTTGACAAAGTTACAATATTTATATGGTTTGTATTTTCTCAACAATTTTGGAAAGAAGTGTATTGGGTACAAAGGGAAGTAAAAAATGAATTAAAAAATAGTAACTCACCTGATCAAAGACAATCAATTTCCCTTTTATCAAGCCATTATAACCTTTGAGCGCGGTACTGTTCGCGCTTGCTCCTTTAGCAAACATATTACTTCCATCCATACCTGCCACTTTTTCAAATTCAGTTTTTACTGGTCCTGGACATAAGGCTGAAATATGAATTCCACTTCCTTTTAATTCTTGTCGTAAAGCTTTTGTAAAAGAAATTACAAATGCCTTGGTTGCAAAATAGGTAGCTTGTAAAGGACCCGGAAGGAATCCAGCGGTACTGGCAGTATTTAAAATCCATCCCTCTTTATGCTTTCGCATATCCTGTAAGTAGAAATGGGTCAATTCTATCAATGCAATTACATTTAAATGCACCATTTCATTATCGTTGGCTAGATCGCGGTCCATAAATTTCCCGTGTCCACCGAATCCAGCATTATTGAATAAGTAAGTGATGAAAATATTTTTTTCTTGCGTAAACGCATAGACTTTTTTAGCTGCTCCTTCAGCACTTAAATCTATGGATAGAATGTCAACCTGAATTTTAAATTCTTTAATAAGTTGTTCCTGCAGTTCAAGAAGATTATTTTCTCTACGCGCTACAAGGACTAAGTTCCCACCTTTCTGCGCATGAATTTTTGCAAATTCTCTCCCAATACCACTTGAGGCTCCTGTAATTAATGCTGTTCCAATCATTTTTTTAAATTTTAATATAGAAATTATCGAATTAAATGCACGAAACAATGGTAATTTACCTGTTCTGCACTATTTACAATAACGGTATAAACCCCGTCGGTTAATGGATTCCCTTTTTGATCTTTTCCATTCCAATCATTAGTATAATTATCCGTAGAAAATACCAAATCACCCCATCTATTCAATATGCTTACACTAGTATTAGGCTTCAATCCAGCCATGAATAATAGATCATTGGTACCATCTTGATTAGGAGTTATTACATTGGGAACAATAAATTCGTCATATACAGAAATGAATTGAATAGTGGTGTCGCTACAACCGTTTGGACTTGTCACAATTAGCTGTACCGGATAGACACTTTCAGTACCAAAAGAATATGGAATCGGGGAGTTATTGAAGGTTTGACCTTCGATAGTCCAAGATTGTGCATTCCAATTACCAATCGAGGTATTGGTGAATGTGATGATTTGATTCATATTTGGATTCGCTGGTGTGTAGGTGAAGTTTGCAATTGGATAGGTAGGAGGAAGGATCACAATATTATTCAAGGTGTCTGTGCATCCATTTCCATTATCGGTAACAACTAAGGAATAGTTGCCAGGGCCAACATTATTGATAGTCAAATTACTTTGAAAAGGCATGGTAGACCAATCATAACTATAGCTACCTGTTCCCCCTGATACTTGAAGTCCACTAATGGTTCCGAGTTGTAAACAGGTAGGTTGAATTATATTCAAAGCATTACTATTGATTACTGGTGGGAAGTCTTGTCCCACGGTAAAGGTTTGGGTCGCAGTACAATTATTTACATCTGTAACGGTAAACGTATAGGTTCCAATAGTCAAATTAGGATTGCTCAAGGTGCTCACATTATTTGACCAAAGTGTTGTAAGTCCAACACCAGATACAGTTACTCCCATAATCGAACCTAATTGACCTTCACAGCCTACATTACTCAGAACCATTACCGATGTTTGAATCGTTGGACCACCAATTGAATTTACCACTAAAGGTCCTAAACTATCTGTGCAATTATTAGCATCGACCACATAAAGTGTATAAGATCCAGCGGCTAAATTATTTATATCTAATGTTGTTGCATTTGAGTTGGACCAGGAATATGTATAAGGCAACAAGCCTCCAGTAACTGAAATGTTGGTTATATTCCCGTTTCCTTGGCCGCAATTTTCACCTATAATTACAGGCGTATTGTTGATGCTTGGAGCAGGCGTATTTAATACATTATAAGGCCCCACTTGAACGGTACATCCGATGGTATCTGTAACCGTCAAGGAATAAGATCCTGCAAATAAATTATTTTGATTCAATAAATTCCCATTTCCAGGAGTCCAAAGATAGTTTAAACCATTTCCTGAAGCTGTAAGCCCAGTGATACTTCCAATTCCTTGGCCACAATGATCAGGATTTGTAAATAATAAATTAGTATTAACAGATGGTCCTGCAATATAACTGATTACAAATGGACCTGCAGTAACGACACATCCATTAGCATCAGTAGCGGAAAGGGAATAAGATCCTGCAACTAAATTCGAAAGATTAAGGGTAGTACCCGTTGAATTCGTCCAAGAATAGCTTAAGTTATTTCCCGTAGTGGTAATTCCAGCAATACTACCCAATGTTCCAAGACAACTCTGAGGCGTAAGAATCACGCTCGTTGAATTTATGGTAGGAAGTGTCGTTCCTGAAACTGCATAAGGTGCAGAGGTACTTGAACATCCAACGGCATCCGTTATGGTCAAGGAATAAGATCCTGCACTTGCATTCGTTAAGTTAGCATTTGGAGTTGAGACTCCGCTCCATGAATACGAATAAGGAGTCACACCACCTGTTGCACTGAGTCCAGTTATAGATCCTGGAGTGGTACAAGTAGCATTTAAAACTACAGCATTTCCTGTGATTTGAGGATTGGCACCAACCAAAACCGTTACTGCTTTTCTAAAACTTCCCGGACAAATACCCACATAATAGGTAGTAGTTGTTGTAAGGGTAGGTGTAGTAAAACTATTCCCACTTCCCACTACAGTTGAACCAAAAGCGGTTGAATACCAAGTCAAGGCTCCAGCAGGAGGCACTCCAATGGTTGAAGCAGTTAAGGTTACAGCCGCTCCGTTACAAATGGTATCATTGGCAGCTAAAATATCATAAAAACTTGTATTGGTTGTTGCCGTCCCAGAAGCACCAGCAGTTGCACCATTCGGAGGGAAATTCACTACATGAGCAGAATTGGTTACCCCATTGATTCCACCTTGAACCAGTTGAATAGGATTTCCTGCTGTGATCGAGATTAACCCCCCTGCACCACCACCACCTGGTCCGTCAGCTTCCATTGTTGGACTTGAAGCAAAAAGACCGATAGAAAGCACTTGATTTCCACCATTTCCACCATTGGCAATTAAATTAAGATTTGCGGGAAGGGTATTCACATGAGAAATATAAACCGATCCACCACCACCTGCACCACCTGCAGCGTCATTTCCATATTTTATCGTAGATGTTTGTGGTGCAGTGAGTCCTGCCGAATTGGCATTTACTCCATTTGAACCATTTGCTTCAATGGTACCTGGTCCGCTAATAGTTCCGTAAACTTTTATAAAAGCAATTCCGCCACCACGTCCACCATTACCACCTTGTGTATTATTTTGATCTCCAGCGCCTCCGCCACCACCGGCAAAAATTCTTGTAGCATCTAAAGTTAATGGATGTCCACCCAATCCTCCTTCTTTTCTTCTATAATCTCCATTCCAAGCGGTATTGTTTGGTCCAACGGTTAATTCATTTTGATCACTTGTGGATCCGGAGTATCCTCCACGACCACCTCCAGGACTAATGGAGCCACCAAAACCAGCTCCCTCCAAATTCCAAGAGGTATTATAAGTGGTATTTGGAACTCCCTTTCCTGTGTATGTTCCTGTTCCTACATTGGAACCACCACCACCACCAGCGTTGTGATTTCCACCACCACCACCACCATTTGCTGGTGCTGACTTACAATATCTGGAGTAGATAGCATCATATTCCACATAGAATCCTGCGATACCTTCCCCTTTTTCAGCTCCTTGTGTAGCGACATGCGAAGCACAGAAACCAATATTATTGACACTTCCTGGAGGAGCTCCAAGAGTAAAATCTTCTGTTACCCCACCTCTAAATCCAGCGCCAGTAGCACTGATTTTACTCCCTGTATTGAATAATAAAGTTCCATTTATCTCTGCTGCAACTACACCACCTGTGGTTCCATTCCAAAGTGCAGGAATAGCTGACATATTTGTATTGAGTGTGAAATTATTAAATCTAGGAACTCTCACAATTTGAACGTGTCCACTGGCTGTATAGGTATTGGTTAAAGGACACATGAGATTAATAGTAGTCGTTCCCGTTACAGATTTAACTTCTGCCAATTCAAATTTTCCTGCATTGTTATAATTTAAAATCTCACCCCACAAATCTTGAAAAGAAGACCAATCGCTCAAATGACCAATTGGAGTGGTGTAGGGACCCCAATACAAACCACCAGAAGTTACATATTCATTGGCTGCATAGGTATCAACATTTAAACTAGCACCCTGCATTTGAATGATTAATACTAAATCACCTGGCACAAGATTAGTAAAATAGATTCCTCCTTGCATTACATTGCTGGCTACTGTAATTGCAGAAGCTCCCGCAGTAGTATTAGCAGTCAAATTGGTGTAACTATTTATTATGGCATTTGCTGTTGTAACGGTGTAATTTCCATCTTTTCCACGCTGAGAAAATACTTGCGAAAAGGAAATTAATGAAATAAGAATAACTAGAGAGATTTGTTTCATGATTATTATTTTGCTTTTAAGACGCATAAAGATACTATTTCGTTGTTGTTTTTTGTCATTAATTGTCTTCTTTAACGGAGATTCCTAATAAACATTTCCAATGACCTAATTGTTTTTTCATGTGCATCAATTCCCTACTTTTAGAAACTTCAGATTCGCGATCAGGTCGCTCGTGAAATAAATGAAATTGGATTGCTTTAAATCGCATAGTAAAAGCTTCCATTCCCATTGCTTTTGCACGCCATTCGATATCTGAATCCTCTCCATAACCAGGTAAACTGTAGTCAGTGTCAAATCCATTCAGCAACATTAAATCTGATTTACACCAGCCCATATTACAGCCAATTAATTTTGGTTCAGACAGCAATTTATTGGATAGACAAGGAGCGTAAAGTCGTTCTTCAATGCGCTTTGTTTTATTTTTGAAGAGGTCCAATACACTAGGATTGGTTTCAGGATTTTCAATTAATTTCAAGGAAGTTACAGGGTCTAAATCTAAGCGTCTTCCTGCGCAGAACCTTCCTTTTTTAATGTGTTGATTGTAATTTTTAATGAAATGTCGGTGTAACACACAATCACCATCTATAAATATAATTTTATCATGTTTTGATTTAAGAATAGCTTTATTTAAAATTAAATTTTTTCTAAATCCAAGATCCTCTTGCTGCAATAATTGAAGATCTAGCTTTTCCTTAAATTTATCTAATGTTGGAAGAATATTTTGATCATCAGTGTCTTGAGCTATACAGACTTCAAACTCCTTAAAACTTTGCTTGCATAAAGACTGAAGCACACTATTCAAGGAAGCATAATCTTTATAAACACAAACAATTACAGAGACTGACATTTATTTAATTTTCATTTGTTCTACTATCCGAGCAACTGCAGGACAAATCATAGTGTTTGTCGCTGTCAATTCTAAGATTTGATACATGTTTTTTCTATTGGTGTGCGGGTATTCACGACAGGCCAAAGGTCTGTATTCATAAATGGAGCAAGCATTATCTGCTTCGAGAAAAGCGCAGGGTGAACTTTTCAGTACATAGTCTCGATCTTCATCCATTCTCAAATATTGAGCAATAAACGCAGCCTCTTTAACACGTAAATGTTTCGCGATTTTTTTAATGTCTGTATCTCTAAAAATAGGGCTGGTAGTTTTGCAGCAATTCCCACAATTCAAACATTCAGTTTTCTTGAATTCTGCATCGTGAGCTTTTTGAAAAACAGCATCGAGTTGCTTCGTGCTCTTAAGTCTTTGAAGAAATTTTAAATTCTCAAGCTTATTCTTTGTCGCGAGTTCTAAGGATTCAAAATCTACAAGAGGTAAGTTGTTGTTAGTCAATTTATTGTATTTTTATTTCTTAAATGGATAAGCTAAAGTACCCTTTCTTTTTGCATTTTCACTTTACTTTTAACCAAGGGATTACTTCAAATATTTTTTATCAAAGTAAAAGGTCCCAAAGGGAATTAAGGAAGCTATTAGTCCTAGCAGCGTTATTTTATAATTCCATTTTTTATTTACAGCCACCAAAATCACAAAAACACAGTAAGCGATGAATAATACTCCATGGGCCATTCCAATGGGATATAATAATTTTTTGTAAAGCACTAAATTGTTGGGTTTAACCAGTAGCATATTACCAAAAAGCACCAAATAGGAGATTCCTTCTCCGATAGCTAAAAATCTAAGTTGTTTTAATAAATTCATTTTTCTAATAGTTTTTCAAGTTCAATATGTTGGTCTCTAAAATGTGCCGCTTGAATAAAATCTAAATCTTTAGCGGCTTTTTCCATTTGTTTTTTTAAGGCCTTCATCACATCTTTTAATTGTTTTTGATCGCCATAAAAGGTAGGGGATTCCGCTGCTAATTGTTTAACCTCCTCAATTTCTTGAGCCATATTTCGGGTTAAATAATCTCCATCAGCCACTTTAGTAGATTGCATTATTTTTTCTGTGGATTTATTTAAAGCAGTAGGTTGAATATTATGCTTCAGGTTATATTCAATTTGCATCGTGCGCCTTCTGGCAGTTTCATCGATGGTACGCTGCATGGACTTGGTCATCTTATCTGCATACATAATCACCTTGCCATTAATATTTCTTGCCGCCCTTCCAACGGTCTGAACAAGGGATCGCTCATTGCGGAGAAATCCTTCTTTATCAGCATCTAAAATAGCAACCAAAGAAACTTCAGGTAAATCCAATCCTTCTCTCAATAAATTTACACCAATCAAAACATCGAAGGTCCCTAAACGCAATTGTCTTAATATTTCAACTCTTTCAATAGTAACAATTTCACTGTGAATATAGCGACATTTGATGCCGAGCTTGTCCAGATATTTTTGTAATTCCTCTGCCATTCTTTTCGTCAAGGTCGTAACCAATGTTCTGTCTCCGGCTGCAACACGTTCTTGAATAGCATCTATCAAATCATCAATCTGATGCTTACTCGTTCTCACTTCAATGATGGGATCAAGAAGTCCTGTTGGACGGATTAACTGTTCAATAATAACACCCTCTGATTTTTCCATTTCATAATCTGCTGGAGTAGCAGAAACATAAATCGTTTGATGCATCATCCCTTCAAATTCTTCAAATTTCAAAGGACGATTATCAATAGCGGCTTGTAAGCGAAATCCATAATCCACTAGATTAATTTTCCTAGCCCGATCTCCACCATACATTCCTCGCACTTGCGGTAGGGTAACATGACTTTCATCAACCACTAATAGGTAATCTTCAGGAAAATAATCTAACAAGCAAAAGGGTCTTTCTCCAGGTTGACGTTGATCAAAATATCTGGAGTAATTTTCTATGCCTGAACAATAGCCAAGTTCACGAATCATTTCAAGATCGTAATTTACTCTATCGTCTAGACGTTTAGATTCTTCTAATTTCCCTTCTTTTTTAAAATTTTCAACCTGTTCTACCAAATCATCTTGAATTTGGATAATAGATTGCCTTGTATTTTCTGGACTGGAGACAAATAAATTTGCAGGATATAAATGCAGTTGTTCAAATTTTTCTATAGGTTGCTTGCTTACCGGTTCAATGGCACTAATTTTTTCAATTTCATCACCAAAAAATTCAATTCTTATCGCATAATCAGCATAGGCTAAATAAATATCGACGGTGTCACCAATTACTTTGAAGGTTCCTCTTTTAAATTCATCGCCAGCGCGTGAATATAGATTTTCGACCAATCGATGTAAAAATTGATTTCGAGGAATAATTTGTCCCACATTGATTTCAATGATACTGTTTCTAAATTCAACCGGATTTCCAATTCCATAAATACAGGAAACTGATGCCACTATTATAACATCTCTTCTTCCAGACAACAAAGCTGATGTAGCTGAAAGTCTTAATTTCTCAATTTCATCATTTATTTGCAGGTCCTTTTCAATATAGGTATTGGTGACCGGTAAATATGCTTCCGGTTGGTAATAGTCATAGTAAGAAACAAAGTATTCTACAGCATTATTCGGAAAAAATTGCTTGAATTCCCCATATAATTGTGCGGCCAATGTTTTGTTATGGGATAGAATTAAAGTTGGACGATCGGTTTGTTGAATCACATTGGCTATGGAAAATGTCTTACCACTTCCCGTTACACCCAACAAAGTTTGATGCTCAATTCCTTGACCTAGACCTTCAACCAATTGTCTAATAGCTTCTGGTTGGTCGCCTGTAGGTTTATAATCGGAAATAAGTTCGAAATCCATGGCGTAAAGATATTAATAAGAAAGGCATTGCACTACAGTAAAATCTGATAAATTAACATTTTATATGTTCCGTTTTTTGAAATAAAATTCTAATATGCGCTCACTCTTTCTATTTCCTTGATTACTTTTGTAAAAATAATTTCAATGAAATTTGATATCGCAGTAATTGGTGGTGGGATTGTAGGAGCAGCAACATTCTATAAGTTACAATTGCACAACCCTCAATTAACCATCGCCTTGTTTGAGAAAGAAGATCTGCTTGCTGATCACCAAACGGGACATAATTCAGGTGTACTTCATTCAGGATTGTATTATACTCCAGGTTCTTTAAAAGCAAGAAATTGTATTGAAGGCAGAAAAGAATTGGTGGCCTTCGCAAAAAAGTATGACATTCCTCACGATGTATGCGGCAAAGTGGTAGTAGCTACTGAAGAAAGTGAATTGGCCAATATGGAGCGCATTTATCAGATCGGTTTAAAGAACGAAATCGAAGGGCTTGCTAAAATTACAGCTGCGCAAGTGAAAGAAATTGAACCTCATGTAGAATGTATTGCTGGACTTGTAGTTCCTTGTACGGGCATCATTGATTTCCGTGCAGCAACAAAAAAAATGGTCGAATTGGCTTTGGAAATCAATCCAGACAGTAAATTATTTCTTGCGCACGAAGTAAAAGATATTCAAAAACAAGACGAAAACAGTATTGTACGAACGAATAAAGGAGACTTTGAAGCGCGTTATTTAGTTTTTTGTGCTGGACTGCAAGCAGATCGCTTGGCTAGAAAAGATGGCGTCAATTTAAAAGAACAAGTAGTAGGATTTAGAGGTGATTATTATGAGTTGACTCCCTCAGGTAGAGAAAAAGTTAAGCACTTAATTTACCCGGTTCCCAATCCTGATTTTCCGTTTTTAGGAGTTCATTTTACCCGAATGACAGATGGAGAAATTGAATGTGGACCTAATGCAGTCTTTACTTTTAAGAGAGAGGGATATGGAAAGACAGACTTTTCTTTAAAAGATACTTGGGATGCTTTGACGTACCGTGGAACTTGGCGCTTGTTTTTCGGCAATATATCATTCGGAATCAATGAATACCGTAGGGCATTTTCAAAGAAATTGTTTTTAAAGACCCTACAAAGAATTATTCCTAGTCTTACCATGGATGACATTCATCCTGGAAGAGCAGGGGTAAGGGCTTTATTATTGGCTCAAGATGGTGATACCAAGGATGATTTTAGAATAGAATACCATGGAAATTCAATTCATGTTCTTAATGCTCCGTCTCCTGCAGCAACGGCGTCTTTGGCGATTGGATCCTACATCGCAGAAGCGGCGGACCAACATTTTAAATTGAAGATTTAGTTCTTAACTACTATAGTTTTTTGAAGCGCTACTGATGTTGGAATGGTAATTAATTCATTAGCATTGGTTTTGATGTAAAGAAAATAAAAGGAAATATCCACTAATTTTCCCTCTATATCATACTCTCTGTCCAATACGCGTATGGTTTGTCCGATCTTAACAGGGTGATTGAAAAACAAAATCAAACTAGAAGTTATGTTGGATAAAATCGACCATTGAGCAAAAAATGCAATTCCTAACACTGTAATTACAGAAGTAATAAAAACCATCAATTGATTTTTATTAATATTCCAGATACCCGCAAGTGCAGTGACTACAAAAAGTAAAAGAAAAAGATTGATGATTCTTAGGGTTATTTTCTTTCTTTTGATATCAAAATCAATGCGACTTAAAATTCTATTTACTGCGGTCCCAGAGAAAATTTTCACCACAATAACAATAGCGCCTAAAATTCCTGTTTCAATAATTTGAAAATTCATATTATTTATTTTTAAGTTTGATTTTTGCTTGTTCCCAATAAAGATCCATCTCCTCTAAATTCATTTCACCAATATCTTTAGCGTCCTTTTCGATGAGTTGTTCCATTAATTGAAATCGATTTAGAAATTTTAAATTAGTTTTTGCTAGTGCACTCTCCGGAGATATACCTATAAATCTGGCGTAATTCACCAATGAAAAAAGTACATCTCCAAATTCTTCTTCTATGTGGGGCGACCCTGCGTTTACCTCAACTTGTAATTCTTGGAGTTCTTCTTCTACTTTTTTCCAGACATCTTGTTTGTCTTTCCATTCAAAACCAATCCCTTTTACTTTTTCCTGAATTCTAGTGGCTTTAACCAAGGCAGGTAAAGAAGATGGAACACCTTCTAAAACTGATTTCCTCCCTTCTTTTAACTTTAATTTTTCCCAATTGGCTTTAACTTCTTCTTCGTCTTTTACAAGGGTATCACCATAAATATGCGGGTGTCTGTGGATTAATTTTTCACAAATACCATTTAAAACACTTGTCACATCAAATGCGCCTTGTTCATCTCCTAATTTGCAGTAAAAAACTAAATGAAGAAATAAATCACCTAATTCGCCTTGTACTTCTTTTAGATCTTTCCCTGTAATCGCATCTGCTAATTCATAGGTTTCTTCGATGGTTAGGTTGCGTAAAGACTCAAAAGTCTGTTTCATATCCCAAGGACATTTCTCCCTCAATTCATCCATTACCGTTAATAAGCGTTCAAACGCTTTTAATCTTTCATCCATCGCAATGCAAAATTATATTTTAATCTCTAATACTATTGATTAACTTTGTTAATTGATGATAAAGATTTTAATATTTATTGGTTTTTTATTTGAGACAAGTTTGTTCTTTGCTCAAACACAATATGATCGTGGTTTTGAGTACCGTCAAAAAATCGGATTTCTTGCAGCACACAGGGGAGTAATGGCACATATGCCACGCGAAACTGCAAAGGCAATGGAGTTAAGTTACATTCTAAGAACAAGAGGCACCAAGAACTGGCATCAAGCATATCGTTATCCAACTATCGGAGGAACCGTATTTTTTGGAAGTGTTGGAAATACTGCATTAATGGGTCATTATGTTGGTGTTTACGGGTTTTCAGAATTACCAATGATAAAAACCAAGCATTATGATATGTCGTTTAAATTGGGTTGCGGCGCAGGGTATACTTCAAAAATTTATGACCCAATTAACAATCCTAAAAATGTCGCAGTAAGCACGCATTTCAATGCAATGATGTGTTTTGCAGTTAAAAGTACGTATCGCTTTGGTCCGCACGCAATCAATACTGCTTTGGATATCACACATTTTAGCAATGCAGCTTTCAAAGTTCCTAATTATGGCGTCAATATGCCTTATTTATCCTTGGGATATGCCTATATTTTTCAAGCCGCTAACGAAAAATCTATTGCTGAAAAATCAAGACTTTTAACCCCTTTCAAAAGACATTGGAATTATAGTATTTTAGGAATTGGATCTGTGAAAGAGGTTATGCCTATTGGCGGTAAGAAATATCCTGTTTATGCATTAAATTTTTCTGCACGCCGTTTTTACAGTAATAAAGCCGGAGCGGAAATTGCTTTAGATGTAATTTCTAAACAAGCTGTTCTTGCCTATTTACCATTGATTACTAAAACTCAAATGGATATTATTCAAGTTGGTATATTTGCGGCATATCTTGTTCCTTTTGATCATTTTAATTTTGTCTTCGGAATGGGTGCTTATGTTAGAGATAAATATCAACCTGAAGATAGAATTTATACCAGAATTGGTTGTAGATATCAATTTGCGAATGGTTTGATGGCTAATTTTACCCTGAAAACGCATTGGGCTCGAGCAGATTATTTGGAGTGGGGACTTGGGTATACTTTTAAGAATCGAACAAAATGAGAAAAATATTTTTCATACTAATGTTTTTATCTCTCGCTTTTTCTTGTAAAAAAGCAAGTGAGCGAAAGTGCTGGAAGTCTGCTGGTCCACACGCTGAAAAAGTAATTCAGCTTGGCGATTTTAATTGTTTGTTTTTGAAGGAGCACCTTCGTTATACCCTCATTCAAGATTCGACCAACCAAGTTGTTGTTAAAGGTGGGGCCAATATGATTGATTGGATTGAAGTAAGTACCGAAAATGGATTGGTCTCTATACTCAGCAAAAATAAATGTAATTTTTTCAGAAAATATGCAGTGGTTGATGTAGAAATCCATTACACTTCGATGATTAATATTGTATTTGAAGGGACAGAATCTTTAACTTGCTTGGATACTATGAAAACTAATTATTTAGCTTTAACGCTCAAGGATGGTGGTGGTTCTATGCACATGTTGGTGGATGCTATTGATATTCTCACAGATCAAACACATGGTTGGGGGGACATGACGATTGCGGGAACAACCAATACTTCGCGTTATCAATTAACTGGAGATGGATTTATTGATGCAACAGCTTTAAAAGTTCGGGATTCGATTAGTTTTATTTCCTATTCTTCAACCATACAGAAGATCAATGCCGACAATTGTAAATTAAAATCTGAAATAAACGGCATTGGTGATATTTGGTATTATGGACAACCCACTTCTATTTATAATAGAGCATATGGAAAGGGGAAATTAATCAATAAAAATTAATTATTATGTTTGGTTTATTGCTTTTAATCCTTGTACCTACTGTAATATTTTTACTACTTAAGCTTTTCGGTAAATTTTTTATTCCTAAGCAGAGAGAAGGTAGTTTAGAAAGTAAAAACTTTATTATTCGCCTACTTTTAAAATTCTTTATTCGGTGAATAGACATGTTTTGTGTTTAATTCTATTACTATTTGCAGGAAAATCTATCCATGCTCAAACCAATAAATCTTCAAAATTAGACAGTCTTAAAATTACAGGTTATTGTGATTTATATTATGCTCATGATTACTTGAATCCCTCTTCTTCAAAAGAAAATCTTTATGTTTCTTCCAATCAGTTAAATCAGATGTCTATAAACTTAGCTTATTTGAGTTTGGGTTTTTATAAAAACAAGTTTTCACTTCAAATTACCCCTGCATTGGGCACATATATGCAAGCTAATTATCGAAATGAAAAAAAAGGAACCCGTTGGATATTCGAAGCTTATGCAGGTTGGACCTTTCATGGAAAGAAATTAAAGCAAATTGATATCGGAGTTTTTACTTCACCTTACACGCAAGAAAATGCTATATCAGCGCAACAAATTATGTACTCCAGAAGTTTGTCTACCGAATATGTTCCTTACTATCTCTCCGGTGTAAGAAATACCTATCAATTAAAAAAGAATCTCAAACTCTCTACTTATTTAATTAATGGATGGCAACATTTACCGTCTTCGACTTATTTACCAGCTCTTGGAACATGGTTGTCTTGGACAAAGAACTCGTCAACCTTAAATTGGACCTCCTATCTTGGTAATGAAAAAACAAAAAACAATCCTCATGCTACTTGGCGTTACTTTAATGAGATAAATATAGAGCGACAATTTAAAAAGATTAAATTTCAATCTTGTGCTTATTATGGTTTTCAAGCAGTGGATAAATCTCTGAAACATTGGTGGCAAATGAATGCCATTGCTTCTTATTCTTTAAATTCTAAATGGAGTATGAATGGCAGAGTTGAATATATTAGGGATCGAGATGAGATTCAAATCCAACAATATATTGATGCCAATGGATTTCATTTTATTGGCAGTAGCCTTGGATTAAAATATAAACCCAATGCAGCTCTTTCAATAGGTGCTGAATTGAAATCGCTACACAATACCAATGGACTTAATAACCTACTCGGTTTCCTTTTTATTCAAACAAATTTTTAAATATTATGAAAGTAGTTTCTTTTAATGTCAATGGAATTAGAGCAATAACAAGTAAAAATTTCATTCAAGATATGAGTGAATTGGATCCTGCTGTTATATGCTTGCAAGAGACCAAAGCAGATGTCGATCAAGTGAAAATAGCGGTAGCTCCACTAGGTGCATACGAAGTATTTGCCAATGCGGCAGATAAAAAAGGATATTCTGGAACCGCTATTCTGACGAAGCTCAAACCAATTTCTGTTCAGTACGACATGGGGATTGATGAGCATGATCATGAAGGGAGAATTGTTGCTGTGGAATTTGAGAAGTGTTTTGTGATTTCTGTTTATGTCCCTAATTCAGGTAGTGAGTTAGCGCGTTTGTCCTATCGTCAACAATGGGATACTGACTTTTTGAAGTATTTGAAAGGATTAGAAAAAATTAAACCTGTTGTAGTTTGTGGTGATTTTAATGTAGCCCATACGGCAATCGATTTGGCACGTCCAAAAGAGAATTATAATAAAGCGGCAGGTTATATGCAAGAGGAGATTAACGGAATGAATAATTTTATAGCAGCTGACTTCATTGATACTTTTAGACATTTTTATCCTAATGAATCAAAATACTCCTGGTGGAGTTATCGCGCAGGTGCAAGGGAAAAAAATGTTGGCTGGAGAATTGATTATTTTTTGGTTTCAGCCTCTTTTATTTCTGAAATTACTGCAGCAGCCATTCACAATGAAATTCATGGATCCGATCATTGTCCCGTAGCAATCGAAATAGCGGATTAAATTATAGATTGTTTTTTGAATACCAAGCTACTGTTCTTGTGATTCCTTCTTGAATATTAATCTTGGGATGGTAAGACAATAATTGCTTTGCTTTTTCAATGGAAGCGAGCGAATGAGGAATATCTCCACTTCTTACTGCTTGGTAAATAGGCTCAATTTCTAATACAGCAGGATGATCAACCCCAAGTGCTGTTCGTAAATAGTCGTAAAGTTGATTCAAGGTCGTTGCCTCTCCACACGCTACATTGTAAATTTGATTGATTGCGGTTTGATCGGCAGTGAAAAGTGCCTGTAAATTGATCTTCACTACATTGTCGATATAAGTGAAATCGCGAGAGAAGCTGCCGTCTCCATTGATTACAGGAGCTTCCTGTTTTAATAAGGATTGAATAAACTTAGGGATAACCGCTGCATATGCTCCTTCTGGGTCCTGCCTTTTTCCGAAGACATTGAAATATCGTAATCCTATGAATTCCATTCCATAAACCTTGGCAAAAACATCAGCGTACAATTCTCCTACATATTTGGTTATCGCATAAGGCGACATGGGTTTACCAATCCTGTCTTCCACTTTGGGTAATTCTTTTGAGTCTCCATAGGTAGAACTACTCGCAGCAAATACAAATCTTTTAATTCCAGCATTTCTCGTCGCTGTAATTATATTGAGGAATCCATTGATGTTGATGTCATTGGTTGTAATAGGATCGTTTATGGAACGAGGTACTGATCCTAAGGCCGCAAGATGCAATACTAAATCACAATCTTTCACTGCGGTTTCGCATGTCTCAAAAGATCTGATGTCTCCTTCTATTAAGGTAAAGTTGGGATTTTGTAGCGCTTTAACGATATTTTCTCTTCTTCCTGTTAGAAAATTATCCAAGCATACTACTTGGTGGTTTTCTTCTAATAGGGCATCACATGTATTTGATCCGATAAAACCGGCGCCGCCAGTGACTAAAATGCGCATTAAATCTATTTTTAATTTCTAAGAATAACTCTTAAGAGGTAAAGTTATAAATTTTAGTTCAATTTCAATTTTTAGTCTCTACTTTCAATTAAATTTGTAACTATGTAAAATCCTAAAGATTTTTCAAGGGTTTCAATAAATAATAAATAAAAGAACAGGAGTTTTACAATGAGCAGTCATCTTAAGGATACTTTTAAGCATAAAGGAAAGCGTAAAATATTAATCGCGGAATTAGTGGAAATGGGAATAAAAGATCAAGCTATTCTTGATGCTTTTAATGAGGTGCCGCGTCATTTTTTCCTTGATCTTGCTTTTGATGAACAAGCTTACACGAATATGGCCTTTCAGATTGGTTCTGGTCAAACAATTTCTCATCCCTTTACGGTAGCGTTTCAAACGCAATTGTTGGACTTGCATAAAGCTGAAAAGGTGCTGGAAATTGGAACCGGCTCGGGATTCCAAACTTGTATTCTTTGTAAATTAGGGGTTCGGGTGTATACGATCGAAAGGCATCACGATTTGCACGATAAAGCAAGGAGAATGTTGACTTTTTTAAATTTAAATGCTCGAATGAATTTTGGTGATGGCTACAAAGGAATGCCTTCTCATGCTCCTTTTGATAAAATTTTAGTGACTTGTGG
>Ga0114960_10000875_pt1 | contig 24833 bp, 25 predicted proteins | sample C_130625_MF_Meta_FD_92637 | JGI IMG/M metagenome (GOLD analysis project Ga0114960, IMG submission 92637) | Freshwater microbial communities from Lake Croche, Canada to study carbon cycling - C_130625_MF_MetaG | ecosystem: Environmental > Aquatic > Freshwater > Lake | place: Lake Croche, Canada... | reverse complement strand
ATAAACTAAAATAAACTAAAATAAACTAAAATAAACTAAAATAAACTAAAATTAACTTACATTGTAATTACTTTTTTTAAAATGGATGGAATAGAATTCTTCTGGTGTCATAACTGGAATATTGAGTTTTTTTGCATCTAATACTTTTCCTGTTTCATCTAGCGGGTCTTTTACTAATAAGATAAAGGTATTCTTTGATATACTGGAGCCTATTTTGGCACCCATTTCCTTTAATTTGTCTTCAAATTCTTTGTTTCTAAATCCCGTAAAGACTATTGTTTTATTATATAAGGGGTTTGATTGGTCTATGGTTTGGTTATGGTTATGATTTTGGTTTTGTTCTTGTAATAATTTGGAGTCTAGATTCGCTTCTTTTACAAAGGCAAGGAATGCCGGGATTTTGTCTACGAAGGCTTCTGCGGTCTTGGTTGCCATCCCTTTTATTGCTGCGACCTTTTGCGTCTTGATTGTTTGTGATTCATTGGAGTGAATGACATCTGGATAGGTCTCAAAGATGAGTTCCAATTTCTTGTTATTGAATCCCCTGCCAAATATATTGGAGGCAGCCATGATGGTGACTAGCGGGGCAGTTTGGATTTTGGTTTGAATATTTGTATATAACTTTTGTGCGGTTTTTTCTTTGAAACCTTCTACTTGTAGAAGTTCTTGTATGGTCATCTTTAAAATCTTGGGAACCGAGTCGAAACCGGTTTGAATAATCCGATTGATGTTGCCAGAACTGAGCCCCTCTACTTCGATTCCTTTGAAGAAACCTGTTATGTTCTTGGATTTTACGATTTCGTCACTTTCTATGTCTTCGAGTAAAACGTCTACATGGGTGCTTGACCATTTATATGGGACATCTGGCATCTTGGCTTGGTTTGCAGGAGTAGTAACCTTTTTAATATGTGGAATTACATCACCACTGCGTATTAGTTGGATTACAGCACCTATGCCGACTTTATTATCTTGAATGAATTGACCATTAAATCCGGTTGCATATTCGATTTTAACACCACCTAAGTTGATGGGCTCTATTTGTACGCGGGGTTTCAAATAGCCGTCTTTACTTGGCGTCCAAATAACGTCGACTACTTTGGCCTCAGCTATTTGATCTGATAATACCATCTTGAAGGCGAATGAGTGTTCTGGATTTCCTTCTTTTCTTGTATAGATTTGGTCATTTGTTACGATTACGCCGTCTATTTCATATGGAGAAGTATTGCGCCATTCGACAAGAGTTTCGGATAGAAATTCATTATCAACCTTATCAACCTTTAGGAAAGGTTGAGCCAAATTTGTTTCTTTATCCACCTTTAGGAAAGGTTGAGCCAAATTTGTTTCTTTATCCACCTTTAGGAAAGGTTGAGCCAAATTTGTTTCATTTTGCTCCACTTTTTTTAAAAGTGGATTTTTTAAAAGTGGATTTTTTAAAAGTGGAACTACATTGATATCCAGCTGTTGTAGTGTTGTCATTTGTTCTGAGGGTTTTTTTAATGGCTTGATTAATTCATAAGCCACAAAATCAACATCTTTTAAAAAGGATGGATTGACTGATTTTTGGTTGATAATTCCAGAGACCATATTGCGTGCGTTGGCAAAAGTTGCCTTGTATTTGGTATTGAAGGTCTCCTTGGAAATAATAAATTCCCCTCTTATAACTAGATTTGGGTTTTTGGGCAGACGCAAATAAGGTATCAAATGACTTATATCTTGACCCACTTTGCCGTCTCCTCTAGTATACAGGTGAGGAGTTGGACCTTCAGTAGTATATAGACCTGAAACTCCGTCTAGTTTGCATGATAATACATAAGGACCTTGGTATTTTGATTTCCATATATCTAGTGCATTGGTATCGGGCTTTATTTTGTCCATTGACCCCATAAAGTAAGGCAGTGTCACTTTATTTTTGGTTGGTAGTGCACCAATTTGTTTTAGTGCTGGGTTATTCGGGTATTTTTCTTTTATATAATTTTCTAAAATGTCGTATTCATTATCGGACATAATGGGTTGAAAATTTACGTATTGGTTGTTCGCATGATTCAACATAGCGACGAGTTCTTCTTCTTCCATCTTTTCCAAAAATGGAGTCAGGTTTGGCTCCATTTTTGGAAAAGGGTCTTCATTTTGCTTCACTTTTTTTAAAAGTGGATTTTTTGCTTTTAGTGTTTTTGCTTTTAGTGTTTTTGCTTTTAGTGTTTTTGCTTTTGGTGCTTTTGGTGCTAATTGAATAGGTTCTTCTTCAAATTGTGTAATTATTTGTAATTTTGGTAAAGGGATAAGTGAACGACCATCTATTCTCTCTGTTGGTTCAACATATTTTAAATTTAAATAATCAAATATATCCTTTTCTGATGAAAAGTGGTGTTCAACTTTTTCTCCTTTTGTCTTTCCTTCTAGTTTATATAATCCGTGCTCATTCATGGTGAGTCCCATATTGACTGCATGTTGTCGCATCATCGTGTTGAAAAATTTACTACCTGTGAAATAGAGTATCGCAAAGGGAAATTCTTCTGGACTTGTGTATAAAAAATCTACACGTCTTATCGTATTGGATGAAGGAATCTTGGCCATTACTAGACATTTACTTGGTCCTCTTGAGAGAACAGAGACAATTATTTTCTGTTTAATGAGTTCGTCTATAATATCAACCTTTGGTAAAGGTTGTTCCAAATCGGATGACGTAATAATGATATCAATATCACCAGAGTCTTTAGCACCACGTCGATACGAACCGACTATTTCCACCTTTAGAAAAGGTTTTGCGAATCCTGTTTCATTTTGCTCAACTTTTTTTAAAGATTGAAAAAGTTGATGTTTATATTCGTCGATCTCTGACCTTGGAATACGTTTCATAACATCTTCATAATATTGGAGACCGATTTTTTGCACATCATTAAGCAGTTGCTGGTTCTCTCTAAGTTGTACAATGCTTGTGATACCTTTATCGACTAATTCTTTCGCCTTCTTTGGACCTATACCATAAACGTCTGCCAAAATATTGACTGGATTATTCTTTTCTCTCTCTATAATCTTTAAGGAACCTGTTTCGACATATTCATTCAGCTTTTCCATAATGGTTGTACCTATATTTGGCTTACCTTTTAGGTCTTCGGGGCTCGTAATGTTGCCTGCGTAAGACATGATAGTTTCTTGGGCTTTTTGATATGCACGGGCTCTGAAAGGCTCACCTTGTTTTGATAATATGGTTGCTAGTTGCTCCATGATTTCGATAAATTGTTCGTTTAAACGGGTCATGGTTATTGTATTTTTAAGAGATTTCTTTAAATCATTATTTATCCACCTTTAGGAAAGGTGGAGCCAAACTTTCCACCTTTTCCACCTTTAGGAAAGGTGGAGCCAAACTTTCCACCTTTTTCAACTTTTTTTGGTTTTTCTTTTTGCTCCACTTTTTTTAAAAGTGGATTTTTTAAAAGTGGATTTTTTAAAAGTGGATTTTTTAGTTTTTCTTTTTGCTCCACTTTTTTTAAAAGTGGATTTTTTAAAAGTGGATTTAAAAGTAGATTTTCCTCCATGTGCTTCTCTTTTTTCTTCTTCTGCTCCTTCTTCTGGATTTTCTAATAATGGATTTATACTAGCTTCTCCTTGAATAGTATCAGCTGGTTTAAAAACCGCATCCTCTGGCTGAATAGGATAATAATGATTATACTCCACTTTCTCCACATTCTTTTCTATAAATCCATTTCTATTGTAAAATTTATATACATCCTCTTCGGGTACGCTATCTACACGTATTTCATTACAATTTAATAATGTAGAAACATATTTTATTATATTCATTAAAAATGATCCACATTGTCCCATTTTTCGATCAGAGCAAATTAATGATATATATGAAAACTTATATTTATTATCAGGGTCTTCATATATTTTTATAAATGCTATACACATTGGTTTGTAGCTAATATTATCCCTATCAATCAATCCATCATTAATAAATATTATAAAATCAGAATAATATATGCAACAACTATAATCACCATCTTCATAATCTATATATTTACGTTTAGGTGCAAAAAAATGTTCTTGTTTCATGTAACAAAAATGTTTTTGTTTCATGTAATCTAATATTTGTTTGTATATATCATTATCATCTGTTTGATTTTTTCTATCTTTAATAATAATTCTACGATCACATTTGGCGTGTAAGGTCTCCTTTAAAATTTTTTCTTCTATACGTGCTTTTTTTTTTATACGTTCTTCTTCTTCATCTTCTTCTATTTTATCATCTGTATCATTATTTAATACAATAACTATATCTAGTTCTCTTTTTATAGCAGATGGTTTAATCATATAAACTTTATATATATATATATTATTTAAGTATATATAAAGTTTTAAAGAGAGAAATAATAATATTTAATCAAATGTATTTTCATTTTCTACTTTTATATAACATACAGGAGTTTGAAGTTTTACAATAATTAAATATATTTTTTGTTCTTTAGATTTATATAAAGCAAAACAAGTATATCCCATTGCATTTGAACCAAATATGTCATAACTAGTTTCTTGTGAATTTTTTATTTCGTTATATAAATTTCTACCTGAAGATAAATCTCTAACTGATATAGATTCTTCTATTTCATCTTTTGGCTCGTTATTTGCGATAAAATTATCTAAATAATCATAAATATATTGTTTGTCCATATTATTGTTTATAATATTAATATTAATATTTTATTAAGTTGTTTTGGTAAATTAATAATGAAAAAAAATATGAGACCATATTTTTCATTTACTTTAAAATTACTCTTTAAAATTACTTGGTTTCAAATGCTTTGCTACAAACTATTTTCTATTCTCTAGCTAGTTTTCCCAAATATTTTCTTAATAATGTTTGCTTTGATATGTTCGATCTTTAAGTCTCGCTTATGCAGTTCCTCATGTAAGGATAAAATCTCTTTGTGTAGAGATATATTCTCAGCGCATTTAATTTTTGCTTCTAATTTTATTTGTGCTACATAGTCAGTCAAAAGTTTTATTTTTTCTTCGAGATAATCCATATCCTTAGAAACATACATCCTTTCGTTGTCAACGCATTCATTCAAGTCCTGAATTTGTTCTTTTAGATACTTGTTTTCTTCATTTATTAGCTCTTCATCCGCAAAATCACAACTGACGTCCATCGGCGCATTGTAAAGCTCGTAAATCAAGTCATCGATTTCGTCTTGTTCTTGTTCTTGTTGTTGCTCATAATCGCTTGTATGATTAGTAATATTTAATGTCAACTTTCTCTCTCCTGGAACGTATTTCTTGGCAGTATTTTCTAAAACAATCCAATACCATGGGTCATCATGAACGATGCGAGCTTCTTTGTTTTGGTCTAGAACACGCTCTTGGAAATTTGCAGTGATTGGTCCTGCAAACCATTCAGCAAAGTGCACATATGCTGAGTTATAAGGATTGCCTAGTTTGTCCATCTTGGAAACTAGATCAACATGTTCCACTCGCCCGAAGTCTAAATACTCGAATACACTTGCTATGTATTCTTGAGTAAAGTTGGGAAAGACATGAGGGATATAGAGGCTTAGGTCATTGTTGATCTGGTAATTAGACATCATTTTAAACTTATAGTTCGCTCTTCTTGGAAATAATGCATATAACTTATTTATTAAAAAGCATTTCAATTTTTTTTTGTCCTTGGTGGAAAGTATAGGTTAAAAAGGTAAAGTGACTAAAAATTTATAAAAAAATAGTTTTTATTTATTTTTTTTATTTTTTTATTTTTTTATTTTTTTATTTTAAAAATTGTAAATTGAAATACCTCTCTTTTTTAATTCTAAATAGGCTTCACACCATGCTAGAATTTCTTGTTCTCTCTCTTCAAAGTTTCTAGTTATTATTTCTGCTTTCTTGGGTGACACTGGTCTTGGCGATTGGAAGGGACCTCTTGTTTCAATTTGCGGTTTACATAGGTTTTGTACTTCATCGATATCAAGTACTTCGATGACTTGGCCTTTGGAATTATATTTGCGCGTTGACGACATTATACTTTTGATTGGTTTATACATAAACAAGTTATAAAAAAGTATTTCATTTTTTTATTTATTTGAGAAATGTGTAGGTATGAATAAAAGAAGAACTAAAAATTTATATTTTTTTATCATTTTTTGAAGTAATATTTTTATTTTTTAATTTTATTTTTTCTAATGCATATTGACCACAAGGTCCACAATGGTCTTCGTTTGATAAATCAATTTTATGGTTCATTTTTTTATTACAATCTTCTATTTTCCATCTACCAAGCGGTTTAGGCAGCTGTTTTGGTATTATTTTTTTTATAAAAGTTATGATGTATTCCATAATATGTAATAGTTATTATATTTAAGTATTTTATGAATATATAAATGTGCTTAATATGGAAGTACGAATTGAGTGTTTAATATGGAAGTACGAATTGAGTGTTTAATATGGAAGTACGAATTGTGCTTTTAATATGGAAGTACGAATTGAGTGTTTAATATGGAAGTACGAATTGTGCTTTTAATATGGAAGTACGAATTGTGCTTTTAATATGGAAGTACGAATTGAGTGTTTAATATGGAAGTACGAATTGTGCTTTTAATATGGAAGTACGAATGAGATATAGTGTCGTATCGGGTCTCATTCCCTATGAGTCGGCTACTTCGGCCAACTAGTTGTATACTATACTCGGCGTCCGTGGTATAATGCTGATATAGTGCCATAATGTGCCTACCAGCAGCAGCAGGCAGCAGCATATATGGTCGTCTATATGGTCGTCTAATATGGTCGTCTAATATGGTCGTCTAATATGGTCGTCTAATATGGTCGTCTATATGGTCGTCTAATATGTATATTCTCTCTATTTGACAACGAATAGAGAGAAAAACAAGAAGTTTATAACATAAGTGTCTAATTTGTGGCTAGGAGCAGCAGGCAGCAGCAAAAAAAAGAACTTATTATATTTTACGTTAGAATCAACCTAGCTACTAAATCAAATCATATTCAAGCGTCCCAAGCTGAGTTGTCAACCATTTGTAGTTTTGCTTCAAATATGCGGTCATCTTCTTCTTCATCTTCGGTGTCATAGTCCGCCCAGTTTAATATTCTCCTAGCAGGAAACATCAGGCTGGTGCTCTTTTTCAACACTTTAAAACCAGGATTGACGTCCTCTTGTGGTTTGACTTGTGGTGCTGGGCATACAGCGGCATTGAGGTATGAATTGCTGCTGAAGCTAACGCGCTTCGATGGTTCGCATAGTGCAGGGAATTCTTCTTTTTCTTTTTTCACAGGAGCTACCGCGTCTTCTTCTTCATCATCGCTCATAAGTGCTTCGAACATGTTGATGCTGTTAATTGGATTATTTTTTGGTTTTTGTTCTACTTTATTAGCACGCTGCTTTTCTTTATCAGCGCGTTCTTCTTTCTTTTTTTGGGCAGCCAGAGTAGGGCAGAACTTGGTGGTGTGTCCGACTCCAGAACAATAGCGGCATTCTGTATTTAAAAGAGTAGGGCATAATATTTTAGTATTACCTGTGCGGTCTGGTAGAGACCTAACATGATGACTAGTATAGTCACTCTCTGGTTTTCCTGCATCAAAGCATACCTTGCAGAAGGGTTTCTTTGATGCGGTAACATTGTTGCGGTTAATTCTTTGAGAACTCATTTTGATAGCTTAATGCAATTTGTATTTGCTTAAAAAAGTATTTCATTTTTTTTTAAAAATACTTATAATAATATGTGAATATGAGAGAAGGACTAAAAATTTATAAATAAATGCTGGCAAGAAATACAGAAAAAATTGATATGAATTTATGAATTTTTAGTCACCAATATACGTTCATCAAAAGCTTTTTAAAATGTTTGACAGCCATATGGATATATTTGATAAATATTTGAATAAAAGTCGTCTGACTCATCATGAGTATCAAAAAACAGGTGTCCGTTGGATCATCTCGAATGAATTAACGAAAGAACCCGTCTGCAATGTTAGAGGCGGGTTCATTGCAGACGAGATGGGATTAGGTAAGACGATTATGATGATAGGTACTATGTTGGCGAATTTTGTAGAGAGAACATTGATTGTAGTGCCACCAGCCTTAGTCGACCAATGGTATGTCCAAATTACCCGCACAACAGGTCACAAGTCTATCATCTTTCATGGCGACAATAAGAAGCATACCACATTAGAGAGATTAGAGTCAGCAAAAATCGTAATTACTACATATGGTGCAGTGTCATTGTCAAAGAAACATAAGGTATTAACACCTTTACATAAAGTTGTGTGGGGACGTATTATCTTCGATGAGGCTCACCATTTAAGAAATGACAACACTTCTCTCTATTTTGGAGCCAGATTATTGAGAGCCAATATTCGTTGGCTTGTATCTGGTACACCAATACAGAACAGAAAAAAGGATTTCTACAATTTATGTAAGATGATACGTCTACCTGCCAGTTATTATACTGACGATTCTAATTTGAGAGAATTAGCTAGAACCTTTATTATGAAGCGAACCAAGAACCAAGTTGGGATTATTCTTCCAGACGTTGTTAAAGACAAAAATATAGTTGGCTGGTTAAATGATAGAGAGAAAGACTTGGCAAAGGAGCTGCATTCGAAGTTAAGTTTTACTGGTTTTAAAGAAAATTATATTCCGTTACCATGTGGCAGCATTTTGTCCACATTATTGAAGGCTAGGCAGACATGTGTATTGCCTCGTCTTCTCTCTAAAAATAATGATTATTCTCATTTCAAAGATGCATTTAATTGTAGTAGCAAACTCGATAATGCGGTTTCAAAGATATTACAGCGTAAGGCGAATGGAAATGGCAAACTCGTTTTCTGTCATTTTCGTGAAGAGATTGACGAGATTGCTACCCGATTGAGGGCTGGAGGAATCACTAGTATTGCCACTTTTGATGGACGTACTAATAACCGCACAGAGGTATTGACTGCTGCCTATGAGGTCTTAATCTTGCAAATACAGACTGGTTGCGAGGGACTCAATTTGCAGGAAAATTATAGCGAAATATACTTCATTAGTCCACACTGGAATCCGGCAATTGAAGACCAAGCAGTTGCTAGATGTCATAGAATCGGGCAGTCCAAGATTGTATATGTAGACAGGTTTGAGATGTGTGGGTTTGAATCTGAGACAATAAATATCGAAAAGTATATACATGATAAACAAGAATGTAAGAGAATTATAGCTACTACCATTATGTAAGTCAATTTAAAACAAAATATTAAACAAATTCGCCGGCCAAAAAGTGCCGGCTTTTTTTGTTGGTTGGATTTTAGTCTTTTTGTTTTCAAAAAGAGAGAAGAATATCATTTCTTTTATATATATATATATATATATATGTCTGATCCGTCATACCAACAACAGCAACTAGAACTACAACAACAACAAAGTGAAAACACACCAGATGACCTTTCTACTCCAAAGGGATATGCCAATTTACAAGCTAGTTTAGAACAGGGGTTTTTGAATGTTATTGCAAGAAAAAATGCTGCTCAAAAATCATTTAATGCAATGAATATTATGTCAAGTAAATCTCAGAAAGCTGATAGAGAAAAAACTATTAAACTTGCACTATCTAATGTTTATTGGAAAACTAATAACCTTGCTGATTTTGTATTAAGTTCGTTTACTACAGCAGCGTCAACCGCTGCGAAATCGGTCGTAAATATAGGTAAAGGAGGTAACAAAACTAGAAAGGCTAGAAAATCTAGAAAATCTAGAAAATCTAGAAGGTAAATTGTTTCAAAAAGAGAGAAGAATAATATTTATTTATATATATTATATATAAATGAGTGAACCAATACAAGGGATTGCAAGTTATGTTCAACCTACAGGTCAAGATAATACGGATTATATGGAACAAGATAATATGGAACAAGGTAATATGGAACCTACAAGTCAAGGGATTATCAATGATGACCCTAAAGAACCTGAAATACCTCCTCAAAATCTTAGTACTCCACAGGGATTTGAAAGTTTTCAAGGACATTTAGAGCAGGGATTTCTAAATTGTATTGCACGCATTAATTTATCTCATCGAAGTAAAAATTTATTTTTTTACAAAAATTCTTTATCACTTGAAAATAGAAAAATCGCTATTAAAGCCGCATTAGAAGCCGTTATAGAGATGGCAAAAAACGGAGTTAATCTGGCAACTATTATAGGTTCAAAAATGTATCAATCACAGACCATGAATCCAGAACAGACGATGAATCCAGAACAGACAATGAATTCATTACAATATCCATTGATACAACCACCTCCAATGATGAGGCCAGAAAAAACTATTGTAGAAATAGAAAATTTTACTGAACACTCTTCTTTGAATAATCGTAAAGAAATTGCTTTAATTCAAGATCCAATCGAACAATTTAAACAACACTTAATAAGATGTTTACTAAATAATATTGCACGTAAAAATATAGTTCAAAAAATGTATAATAGTCAAGCTAATTTTAATAATACAGTAAATAATAATTCGACTAATGACCCCAATCTAAAGCAATCAGTAAATATTTCATCTCAAACACAAAGACGAACATGTATTATTAATGCACTAAATAATGTTTTAACAAGAGCAAACAATTCAAACAATGGTTTGGCTGATTATATGATTATGTCATTTCTAGATGCAACAGGTAACTATTTGAAAAATACAAGAAATTCTTATAATAGTTGGGGAATGTTTAAACGTAAAGGATCTGGAGGTAGAAAAACTAGAAGGGCTAGAAAGGGAGGTAGAAAAACTAGAAAGGCTAGAAAGGGTAAAAAATCTAGAAAGGTTAGAAAGGTTAGAAGGGTTAGAAAATCTAGAAGGTAAAAATAATAACTATTTGATTTATTTATTATTTTTGTATACTCTCTCTCTTCAATAGAGAGAACACTATAGAATGCAATCGTATGTCTCTTTGTACACAAGTATATGTCTTTGTATACAATAGCGATTTATGTCGTAAATCATTGCTAGGAGCAGCAGCAAGCAGCAGCAAAAAAAACGGGTTTCTTATTAATTTTACCTTCAAAATACTCTATAACTAATACGCTAACTAACTACCGCCACCTAGGTTGTTCTCTTCGTCTTCTTCGACTTCATCGTCAGAGAGTTCGGAGTCTGAGTTTTCATCTTTAATAAATATCAGGGTTTGGCTATCCGCTACCCATTTGCCTACTGGAACTAGTATTTCGGTTTTCGTATATTTATCAAAATCATATACGATGTTCGTCTGCTGTGAACGGAGATATTTTTTATTGTCAGGTCCTGTGAACTTTTTGTAGGTTTCCTCTTCTTTTTCTTCTTCTACTTCTACTTTCTTGGTTTTCTTTGCAGCAAGCTTAGCGGCTTCCTTTGCAGCAAGCTTTTCCGCTTTTTCTGCTTCCTTTGCAGCAAGCTTTTCCGCTTTTTCTGCTTCCTTTGCAGCAAGCTTAGCGATTTTTTCTTGTTCTAGAGCGGCTTTTTTGGCTTCCTTTTCTTGTTCTAGAGCTGCTTTTTTGGCTTCCTTTTCTTGTTCTAGAGCGGCTTTTTTGGTTTCCTTTTCTTGTTCTAGAGCTGCTTTTTTGGCTTCCTTTTCTTGTTCTAGAGCTGCTTTTTTGGCTTCCTTTTCTTGTTCTAGAGCTGCTTTTTTGGCTTCCTTTTCTTGTTCTAGAGCTGCTTCTTCATTATTCGATTCCGCTACTAGTGTGGCAAAGAGATCTTCCTCTTCATCTGCGAGTTCGACGACTTTGTTGGTCTTCTTTGGTCGACCTTTTGACGCTTTGGCTTCCTTTGGTTCCTTTGGAGCTTTTGTTGGTCGTCCACGTTTCGTTTCCTCAGGAATTTCGAAATGAGATGGGTCGATAGTCATTCCGAATTTTCCTGCTTCTTCGGTTACCTGTTCATTTGTTAAGTTGTATTTTTTCATTACCTTTGTGTAGGCTGTTGGTTTGCGTCCCTTGGGGTCGATGTATTCGTAAGGACTTGAAGCTAATCTCATGCTGATAGTTCCGTATTCTGGGATGCCATCGCTGCTTTTATCTGCCAAGAGTTGACAAGATTTGCAGTATTGGTTTTCATTTTTAACAGAACCTTGGCATTGAGTGTATAGCCCGTTATTTTGACGTAAAGCTTGGCAGCATGTGGTTGAGTGAACACCGCTGAATGGGAGAGGAAACGATGCTTTTCTCTTTGCAATTTTTATTTTTTTTTCAGAACCACTCGACCACTTATTCGATGACGAACACAATCTCACATTTACCAATGACATCGCTTCCTCTTTCGAAAAACCATACTTACAAGCACATGCACTAATCACTTCAGATATCAAACCTGAAACTGACACTGACAATGACACCCTCATATCATTCACTACTTCATTCGATGACAACATTATAAATCATTATACATTACAATACTTACTTACTATTCTATTCAATTTTATTTTTTTTCCACCTTTGAAAAGGTGGAGCCAAACTCTTGTATTTTTTTTGACTAAAAATTTATAAATTATTTTACTATTTTACTGAGAGAATTTATAAATTTTTAGTGAATTGTTTATTTTTATTCATAAATAACTTTTTGTAAAAAAAAGTGAAATGTTTTTATTTTTATTTTATTTGTATTATTATTGAAAGATGAGTATGATTTCTGTTACAAGCATTCCAAATATCCAACATATTGGCGATATAGTCGCTAAAGATACCAAGTCCAAAGGTAAATGGAAAGTTGATTACAAGTGCGACAAAGAGACACAAAAAAAAGAAAACGGACGCATATACTTTCTAGTAGTAAATGGAGAAATATATAAAATTGGTTCGTCTTCATGCGAGGGTGGTATCAAAACTACCTTTTCATTCTACGAAGGCGGACTAGGTGGCTCACCATCAATTCGAACCTTTGGTATCCACGTGTTGATACAGAAGGAATTAAACGCTGGTAATCTAGTGCAAATATATGCACTCTTTATTGAACCAATAACTATTCAGATTAGTGGTATTACATCTGTAAAAGAGGTAGTGACATATCCTGACATTAAGGTTCTAGAAAATTTATGTCGAGAGGATTACAAGATAGTCTATGAAAAATATCCACGATGGAATTTCCAAGAAAACGCTGAAAAATGGCCAGAAGAAATCAACGCAAGTTATGTTGAACAAGTAAATGGAAGAAAAAATGTAACACTATAAGGTAAATAAAAATATAAAAATAAAAATGGACTTAATTGTCTATTTTTATTTTTATTTTTATTTTTATTTTTATTTTTATATTTTTATATTTTTATATTTTTATATTTTTATAGATACTATCTCTATCCATTTCACATTCTTATGTATTTTGATAATAATGAATCATACTAGTCTGAAAGAATTGTTCATCTATCCATTCTTCTATGGAATCGTTAACCCATTCACTATATTCGTTGTCAGACAACGTAGCCTTTTTATGTTCTTCTAATTTACGATATTTGTTTGCTTCTTCTTCTGCTTCTTTTTCTTTTCTCCAACACTCTTCGTGGTATTCATAAATTAATTGCTGAACTTTTTCACTGAATTGTCTTGGAACAACGTCAACAAAATTAAACCAATTTATACCATGTAAAATCCTCATACGAGTAGCATATCTTTTGTAAGCATTTTCAGCATTTATTTTATCCTGTTCGGCTCTACGACGTCTCTCTTCCACTCTTGCTGAGTAAGCTTCGTATTCTTTTCTTTTTTTTTCTCGTAAAGCTTCTATTCTCTTCCTTTCCAACTCTTCAGACTCTACAATATCTTTGCGCACCATAGCTTTCTTTGCAATTTGTGACCAACTTGTTGTAAGAGGAACACTATCAATAATATTTTTATGTTCTGTAAAAACTGGGATTTTTTTTTCAGAGAAATATTCACACTTATTATTTTCGTTATTCATCATTGATTGCATTTATTTAAATAATGTTATTTTAAAAATAACATTAAAAATATTTCAATTTTTTTTTGTTCCACATTTGAAAAGGTGGTTCCAAAGTATTTGAATAAAATTTATTAAATTTTATAGGTTTTCCTAATATAATCTTTTACATATGATTTTTTATTATAAATATTTCATGACTCTCTTTTTTATTTGTTTCCTCATCTGAATTCTTTCTATTTTTACCGATGCGTGTCTCTCCTTGTCCATATGTATATTGCCATTCTGGAAATTCAAATTTGTAACCAGAATACATATCTCTAATCGCCGAACAATTATTATAAGTCATAAGAAAACCACCTCTATGTTCTTTTAAAAGCTCTGCGAGTCTTTTATGATTAAAGTTGTTATGATGAATTGCAAAATTGCAGTTAGGATACATACCTTTGAACATCTTGCTGTCACCTTCTAAATAATAAGGTGGGTCTAGAAATAAGAAATCATCTCGATGATTTTCTAAAACCTTTTCAAAATCCATACAAAACACTGATAAATTTTTTAAATTCATTTTTTTTAGTTTCTCTATTCGTCTCTGGAATTTTGCTTTATTAATTTCATTCGAACTAGGCCAACCCAAAAACATTGGACCATACGATAATGTCATATTATAATAATAATAAACTGCTTGTAAGATATTATTATCGTCAAGTAATGATAAGTCAGAATCTTTTAAAGCAACTTTTGCTTTTGTATTATATACTAAATCAGATGGTTTAATCTTTTCCCAATAATTAAGTAATAAATGGCGATTATATGTAAATTCTTCTTCAGTAATTTCAAAACTATTTAAATGTTCTATAAATTCATCCTTATTATTTATTAAGGTGTTCCAAAAATTTACTAGAAGTCCAAAGATGTCGTAACCAACAACTTCAATATCCAACTCCTGCGATAAACATAATTCAAATGATCCGCCTCCAAAGAAAGGTGATACAATTTTTTTATTTTTAAGCTTTGGTAGATTGGATAAAATGAGCCCAATTGCTTTTGATTTACCACCAGCATATCTAAGAGGAGAAATACATTGTCGTTTATAGGTTCCATTTTTATTTAAAATTGTATTTAAATAATTTTTCATATAAACTTCATCTTTTTCATATTCATAATTTTCTAAAGGAGATGTTCCAATGACAATATTATCTTCTTCGTCATCTTCAATAATAATATTTTTTTTTACTTCTTTAACACAAAGTGTTTTTCTGTTTTGGTGTAATATTAAACGAGAAGCCTGTTTAAATTCTTTATTACATTTTTCACATACATATTTGCTCATTTATAATTATAAAGTAAAACATTCTTTTATTTTTATATCAATTTTATATCATTTTTAGTATAATAAATAAAAAATAAAAATTATTATATTATACTTTTTATCTACAACAACTATTTACTAATAAACTATATTATGCTTTTTTTTGAGACCATATTGCGCAACAACAATCGTCGTACCTTTCTATGCGCTCTTTTCCACCTTCATACAACCACTCTTGCTTCCAACGATTTTCTGCAAAATTAACAATTTCTTCTGACGAATATGTCTTTAACTTTTCCATATCAATATCAAGATTAAGTATGTCTCCAACTCCGTCACTAAATACAAGCACTTTTACATCATCATCAGTGCTACATTCTATAATTTTTTTTTCTGTATTGACACCAGTAATTCGTCTATGTCCCAAAGAACGAGTAATTGCTAGTTTATCATTTGTATTAAATACAATATACTTACCAGGGTTATATACAATTTCATGTTCGCTGACTACTTTGAAACCTAAATTTGTGTCTTCTACACCTTTTATAACACCCATATTTAAAAGACGCTTTATCTCTGTTGATTTAAACCCATCATGGTTTTCAGATTTAAAAACCATTTCACCATTAATAAATACGACAATAGGTGAATCGCCCAACCATTCTGCTATAATTTTCATATTCTTTGTAGTTAAATTTCTATATATTTTTACAAAAGATAATGTCGCACCAGACATGTTAATTTTTTCAGGAGTAATTTTTCTCGCATAATATTCATTGAAACCTAATCCTCGAACAGGTTTTTCATTGTCAAATTTTTCTTTTTTTACAATAATTTCTCTATCAATCGCTTTCTGTATTGATTCTGCTGGATCAGCCTCTGCAAAATGTTCATGCAAATTTAGTTCTCTAATAATGTTCGGAACTAGATCGTAGCCATGTCCATCCATTACTACGATTACATCGACAGGTTCAACTCCTTCCTGTCTAAAGAACTCATTATCTAACGTAAAAACCGATGTAATATCTTGCTTTGAATGAAGCTGTATTTCTGCACATTCTGAAATAATTTCCATTTTAACAATTGGAATAATAGTTGGAATACCTTCAATAAATTGTTGTTCTGTAAAATCAGCCATCTTAGTTTAAATTATACATTTTCATTTACAAAAAAAATGTATTTCAATTTTTTTTACTCATTACTCATTACTGATTTTGAACAAAATCTAACTACAATATTAAAATTCTTACTATCTATATTAATTCGTCTTTGGTTGAGCTGCATAATCTACATCATTAATATGTTTGTTTTTTTCTACTACTAATTTTCTGTTATCTGAATGGATGCAATATTTTTCTTCATTCACAGGTACTGCAATATTGTGTGATATAGATATTTCATAACCGCATAATCTATAAGGGTTTTCTACCCATTGGATTTTATCTTGAAGTTCTGGTTGTGGTTGTTGTTGTTCTGGTTGTTGTTCTGGTTGTTGTTGTTGTTGTTGTTGTTGTTGTTGTTCTGGTTGTTGTTCTGGTTGTTGTTCTGGTTGTTGTTCTGGTTGTTCTTCTTGTTCTGGTGAATAGTTGCTAATTATCGTGCGTAATTTTCCCCATAAATTGTTTGACATCAAGTCAAGTTCTGTTTCTTGATTTTCGTATTCTTCATGATCAATAAGTAATAATGCTACAAGTTGTTTATATGTAACACCTTGTTCTCTCAATTTATTCTCAACAAAATTGCACGGAGGCGCAACTTCTTCTTCTGTTTCTGCTTCTTCTATGTATTGGTATTCAGCAACTATATCTTCTTGGTCGTGTTCATTTCCTTCCATCAAATCAGTAAGAAGACGTAATCCTCGAAGCGCATCATCAGTGAATGGTTCCTGAACATCATCTACAAGTGTAGCAGTTTCATCATCATCGTCGTCATCGTCATCATTTACTTCTTCAGCCATAACAGCTCTGCAACAAGGACAATCGAATCCATTACGACTAACATTTGTCATTAAACAACTAGCATGAAATTTATGACCACATTCTGTTGTAATGTTATTTTTTTCTCCAATGCAATCAAAGCAAATTGGGCATTCAAGTTGTTCAATTGTAAAGCTCATTCTTTTCAAAAGTTTGTTGGTTGTATATTATGGAGTTAATATAAAATTTAAAAAGCATTTCAATTTTATTGTAAACTTTAAGGAATAATATGTTAAAAAAAATAACTAAAAATTTATAATTTGTTTATTATATATATATAATATATAATTTTAGAATTTTTATATAAATTATATTTATATATAATATATATGGATAGTGATTGGGTTCAACAACCGCGACATTTTATGAATAAAGTTTATATGGATAGTGCGCCTGATTATGTTGATGTTACAAAAATACCACTTCGTAAAAGTGAAATGGATATAAATGATAGTTACATTGTTAAAAATAAAAAAAAAGGTATAACTGAAGTAGGAAAGTTAACTGGTTTTGATACTACAGGTAATCCAAAATTTGACATAAAACCTGAAAAAAGGGGTAGGTTTTATATTAAAAATACAACTACTATGGTAAAAGAACCAGAAAATTTTAATTATTATATACTAGATGATAGTAAAGGAAGAGGATATAAAAAAATAAAGAGTAGAAAAATAAAAAATAGAAAATCAAAGAACAGAAAAATAAAAAATAGAAAGACAAAGCGAATAAGAAAACAATAAAAAGGTAAAGTGAATTTTATATAATTATTATATAAAATTTGATATTTTAAATTTTATAAAAGTATGGTTCTTTCAAATGTGTAAGACGTTATTATTTTCAAAATTATTTTTATTAATGATACTTTCTTTTTTATCAGAAAAATAAATAATATTCTGCATCTCTGATGTTAAAAATGGTTTTATTATTTTATATATAATGGTTGTAAATGAGTTTTGATTAACAACAATAATTTTTTTTAAATTATTGCTGTATTTTTTTGTAATTAATTTAACTAATGCTATAGCATTTCCAATTTCCAAAAATTGTTTCATACCAAAATCTTTTAAATCTAAAATCCATATCCAATTTTTACCATTAATTTCACTTAACATTCCATTATAATGATATATTATTCCATCTGTTTCATTATTTGTTGCAATTGCTGGACAAGTATAATAAACTAATAAATCTGGCGTTTCAGAGTATTTAGTTAATGAGTGACTTGTAGGACATTTCTCGCATATTTTACACACAAAAGGCATAAATTAATTTACTATAATATGTTTCTATAATTAAAATAATATTCCTTACGTATATTTATTTCAAATGAATAGAAAATTGATTATTTAAATATTTTTTATTAGAATTAATTGCTTTAATAATTTGTGTAAATTTTTGACTCCTTACTTCTTTTACTTGATTTATTATTTTTGTATGAATAATTTTTTCAAACTTTGTTTCGCCATTTTTTGCTCTAAAATAGATGTCTTGACGTTTTAAAGAACAATATTTACAAAAACAACCATTATCAATATAATGCTCATTTTGAACATCATTTATATATTGATTTTCTAAACATATTTGCATGTAAAATTTAAATTCATCGTTTGTGTATGATGATTGAAATGGTTGACATATTTTATTTTTCCAAAAATTTAAATATTCATTTCTCTCTTCTTCATTATAATAAAAATTAAAATATTTACAACTTTTTACAAAATTTAAGTAATTCTCTGGTAATTTATATTCATTTTTGAAACGTCTATATAAATCTCCTACCTTTTTATTTGTAGTCTGGTAATCTGTGATTAAAACAATATCTGTTTGTAAAATTTTAGAGAGAATAGAAGACCATATATGAGAATCACAAAGTCGTAATTTAATATAACTTACATTATTTAGAATTTGAATAGTATATTTTTTTTCAAAATCAAATTGAACAGGTGTATCAATATTATATTTGTCAAAATAATGGTCATTATTTTCAATATGAGGAAATATTTTATTGAATCTATCACTTATTCTTTTTATACAATAATGATTAATATTTTCTTCGTTGTTGTTAAAATGATAAGGTGCAATTTTTTCAAAAAATTCTGAAATTTTTCTCTCTAAAGGGGTTCTATATACATCGATTACATAAACACATTTACCAATAGAAGCTAAATATTGAATAATATCATTAACACTAATACCCTGAATACCAGTTAATACAGATAACATAACTTCGTCATGAATATGAATAATGTTAAAAGATTTACCTAAAGAAATACGTAAAGAGGATACTAGAGTTGTAGAACCTACTTTAGGAGGTGTATAAATAAAAATATAATTATTAGATTCAGATGAAAATAGTTTTTCTATGGAACTAGTTATTTTATATTGACGTTCATTAGACATTATTATTCTAATTTATATATGTAAATTAAAACATTAATTTTATCGTTATAATTAGATTCTTCTATCTGTAAGTTATTTTTTACGTTTTACTTTTCTGAAAGCTTCTGCCTTTGGGTCATGTTCCATATAACCAGGTAAAATTGTTATTTCTTTGCATTTTTCTAAATGTAAATCACAATTTTTATCTTTTTCTTTAATACTATTTGTAGCTAAAAATTTATTATTTATATAAGGTATATTTTGTAATAATCCTGATAATGATTTTACAATATTATTACATGGATTAAAATATTTTGTTATTATTGGTGTAAAAGAATTTATTATTTTTAAAAATAATGCAGAAATATAAATATAAATGTATTTCATTTATATTTATCAAGAATTATTTATAATTTATTGCAAATATTTATAAATGCTTATAAACTTTTACTAGTCAGAAGATTTAACAAAATGTTAATTTTTTGCTTAATTTTTCATACGATATATCAATATTAGTAACATTTTTAGGTAACTTCTTATTTATATATGCTTCAATATCAAAAATCATATATTATATTTAAAAAAATCGGCGTTTGAAATGTAAAAAGGTGTAATAGTTTTTGTTTTATACTTTATATTTTTTGTTTTTAACGGCGTTTTTTTGTAATACGTTTTTTTTTCATATTCTTACAAATAGGGCATCCACATTTTGCTTTGTGACTATTTGACTTTCTTGATTTGCGAGTTCCACCCATTTTTTTAAATTTTTTATAGTCCTCAGGGGTAGCTAGCGTTTCTTTTCCATCATTTGTATCATCATTTGTATCATCATTTGTATCATCATTTGTATCATCATTTGTATCATCATTTGTATCATTATTTGTATTATCATTTGTATCATCGTTATTACCACCCATCTTCATATTCTTACAAATAGGACATCCACAATTAACTTTATGACCATTCGTTTTTTTTCCTTTTTTTCTAGTTATTTTTGTTGAACTTTTATTTTTCATATTCTTACAAATAGGACATCCACAATCCTTTTTATGTCCATTTTTTTTTTGATAACCATTTTTTCTCTCTTTTTCCCTTTCTATGTCTTCTTGGTATCCATTTCTTTCAGCTTTTGCTTCCATATTTTTGCAAATATGACAACCGCAATTCATTTTGTGTCCATTTTTTCTTTTTCCTTTTACTACTTTATCCGCATCAATATTTACCATTATATACTACTTAAATATAATAATATAATAATTATTTCTAAAAACTCTGGCAAATTAAGTATTTCTATTTTGTATTCATTATAAAATTTTTATAATGAATATTTAACTATAATTTTATATATTTATATTGTTGTTGTATATTTATTTGGCATCTGAAACCTTACGAGGAGGTCTTCCGCGTCCTTTTGGTTCACTTGATGCGATTCTTTGTTTAACAAGTGTCCATTCCTTCTTTTCTCCAGATTCATCATCTTTTAGAAGTTCATCTACACATCTAGATTTAGGAGCACGTCTTTGTCTTGGCTCTACTACTTCTTTTGTTACTACTGGCTCCTCATCGTCAGAACTCTTTGTCTTGTAAGAAGCTCTTGCAAGCTTGAAATCGCGTCTAGTCTCACACATGAGCTTACCACCCTTAATACCAAGAACACTAGATGCTTGCCACTCATGTGAAGTTCCAGAACTCTTAATGAGTGAAAATTCCACATACTCTCCTTGTACAAGATACTTGTACTGCTGATTCTCTACTTCCACAGCACTATGATGAACAAAAACATCAGAGCCTGATTTGTCACCATCGGTGACTGTGATAAATCCAAAACCGGCCTTGCTATTGAACCATTTAACACGTCCGGTTAACCGCTCTGAAGGTGTAACAACATCGTTGGTAGACATTATATTATAATATATATAAATATATTATCTTTATATCTTTTTTAATTAAAATATATAATTTTATAATATATAAACATTTATTGTTTCGTACCTTGTTGTGTAATATAATAAATATGCGACAATACAAATCTCTCTAAATCTTCCTTTTTTCTAACGTCTAAATCAGAAATATCTATTTTTGTAAAATCATAGAATTCAATATTATTATAAGAAATATATTCAAAAATAGGAATCAAATTAATAATTTCTGTTTCGGGTAAATCACTTAAATCAATCTTAAACTCAGTTGCCATATATCTAGTATAATTATATATAGTAAGAGCTATCATTTGAAGCCTTGTATCTTTATTATCAGCACCTTTTTTATTCACCATCTTAAACACACTAAATAATGATGCAATGTAATCGGGCATCTTGTCATAACTTTGAATACTATTATTTTCAGACATTTAATGTAATATTGTATTATTTTTAAATCTTTTTTATTGTAATAACTCTATTTCTCTCTTAAATATATTTTTTAACATTTCATAATTTGGTGTTTCTTTAAATTCTAGTCCTCTAGTATAATTTATATACTCTATTAAAATATACGGCACTTCTGTATTTAATATAATTTCTAATTTTTGATGTATAATGTCACTTTCTTTTATTGTTTCTCTCCATGTAAGTCCACCTAGAGAGAAATAAATTAACATGTAACCCAATGATTCCAAATCATCACGCCTACTTAATTCCTTATGATTATGTGCGTTTATACTTGCATATGTTAAACTACCTATTAAGTTTTTCGTTTCTTTTATTTCTATATGAGTATCATTATTTAGATAACTCTTACATAATCCAAAATCTATTAAAAATAATTGTGTTGTATTTTTACCTAATAAGAAATTGTCTGGTTTTATATCTCTGTGTACTAATCCTTTCTCATGTATACATTGTAATAATTGCAATAATTGTATACCTATTTTATAAACCAACTTTAGAGAGAAGACACTTTTTTCAACACGAAGTTGCTCTAATGACTTTCCTAGCAAAGGAATAACCATATAATAATTGGTATAATCCTTACCATACCATTTTACTTGAGGAATACCTTGCGTCCCTAATAAGTATTGATATATTTTCGATTCATTTTTCAGTAAATTTATGCCTATTTTAATAGGTTCTATTTTAATGGCAACTTCTTCTCTCGTCCTGTAATTTTCGGCTTTATAAATTGCACCAAATGAACCATCACCTATTTTGTTTAATAATATATATTTATTGTTAATCATGAATATATACAATTTAATTATTTATAAATTAGTTTTTAAATTATTATCTATTTTTTCACATTTTATTAATTTGGTGTAATACTAAGTGCTAAGTTTGTATAACCTGTGTTATAATATGCAGGTGCAACAACATCTAATTGACTACTTAATCCAGTACCATATTGATTTAAGGTTAATGAATTATTATTAATTGATACAGAACCTATACCTGCATTCCATGCTACGCCATATGTTGGTTCTTTAAATTCAGGTACGCTTTCCCTACCTGTCCAAGTAATGCCATCTGGTGAAGTTGCAATAGTGTATGTTCCACTACCTACTGCAACCCATAATGTTCCATTCCATGTTATACCAATTCCATCATCAAAAATATATATACTTCCAGAAACTGGTGTCCAAATAATACCATCTGGTGATGTTGCGATAGTATTTATTCCATAACCTACTGCAACCCATAAATCTTTTCCATTCCATGCTACATCATTTCCATAATCAAAAATACTTTTACTTCCAGAAACTGGTGTCCAAGTAATACCATCTGGTGATGTTGCGATAGTATTTATTTCATAACCTACTGCAACCCATAATGTTCCATTCCATGCTACACTATTTCCTACTTGAAAAATATCTTTACTTCCAGTAACTGGAGTCCAAGTAGTACCATCTGGTGAAGTTGCGATACTATTTGTTCCATAACCTACTGCAACCCATAAATCTGTCCCGTTCCATGCTACACTATTTCCTTCAACTGAGAAAATACTTTTTCCAAGACCTGTCCAAGTAGTACCATCTGGAGAAGTTGCAATACTATTTGTTTCTCCATAACCTACTGCAACCCACAATGATTCATTACCTGCTACTCCATATCCATATCTTGAGAAAATATCTATACTTAAAGGAACAGGTGTCCAAGTAATACCATCTTCTGAAGTTGCAATTGTATTTTCTCCTTCACCTACTGCTACCCATGATAATCCGTTCCATGCTACACCATATCCATATAAAAGAACATCTGTACTTAAAGAAACAGGTGTCCAAGTAGTACCATTATCTTTTGAAGTTGCAATGCTATTTCCTCTATATCCTACAGCAACACATAATGTTCCATTCGATGCTACTTTAAGACCTTTTTCTGAAAAAATATAACTTTGTGGGTCTTGTATAGCAACATTTGTCCAAGTAACACCATCTGGAGAAGTTGCAATAGAGGTTACATTTTCACCTTTTCTTCCATCTCCTGTTGCAACCCATAATGTTCCATTCCAAGTTATACTTAATCCTGTTCTTAAAATATCTTTACTTCCAGTAACTGGTGTCCAGTCAGTACCATTTGTAGAAGTTGCGATAGTAGTATATGGTCCAGAACCTACTGCAACCCATAATGACCCATTCCATGCTACACCAAATCCTAATTCAAAAATATCTGTACTTCCAGTAACTGGTGTCCAAGTAATACCATCTGGTGAAGTTGCGATACTATTTGTTCTTCCATAACCTACTGCAACCCATAATGACCCATTCCATGCTACACCATATCCATATAAAAGAACATATGTACTTCCAGTAACTGGTGTCCAAGTAGTACCATTTGTAGAATATGCGATACTATTTACAGAGTCAAATATTGTCGCTCCTACTGCAACCCATAATTTTCCATTCCATGCTACACCAAATCCTAATTCAAAAATATCTGTACTTCCAGTAACTGGTGTCCAATTAATACCATCTGGTGAAGTTGCGATACTATTTGTTCTTCCAAAACCTACTGCAACCCATAATTTTCCATTCCATGCTACACCATATCCTGCTGAGAAAATACTTTTACTTCCAGTAACTGGTGTCCAAGTAGTACCATTTGTAGAAGTTGCGATACTATTTGTTCCATAACCTACTGCAACCCATAATTTTCCATTCCATGCTACACCAAATCCTTCTTCTAAAACATCTGTACTTCCAGTAACTGCTGTCCAATTAATACCATCTGGTGAAAATCCAATACTTGGATTTATTCCTACTGAGACCATTAGATTGCTAGGAAATTTAATTGTATTTGGTCTTTCTGAATTATATGCAACAGCACTATAAAAATTTGGGTTTGTACGTCCTTTCCAAGT
>Ga0114960_10000874_pt1 | contig 24835 bp, 17 predicted proteins | sample C_130625_MF_Meta_FD_92637 | JGI IMG/M metagenome (GOLD analysis project Ga0114960, IMG submission 92637) | Freshwater microbial communities from Lake Croche, Canada to study carbon cycling - C_130625_MF_MetaG | ecosystem: Environmental > Aquatic > Freshwater > Lake | place: Lake Croche, Canada... | reverse complement strand
CGAGCGCACGAACGTGACATCTCGTCAAACTATCGCTGGGCGTCGTTCAACTCGTGGACCGTTGACCGGTAACCTCGCCGCCGTGGCCAAGCCGGGAAAGAATTCAGATAACGCTTCAGAGCCGAAGAAGCCCGCACCTTCCTCGCGTACAAATGGGCCGGCAGGAAGTTCTCGAGTTCCGAAGGGGCGCGTGCCGGTGGCCTCGCCGTCTCCTAAGCGCTCTCGTCGATTTTTAGGTGGGGCCACATCAGGGGCGTCTGACACTGTCGCAACGTCGAGCGGCGATGTGGTTGATGAAGTGGACGACTCGGTAGCGAATACTTCGACCAAAAAGAAGTACGCGTACGGTGCTGGCGCACTGATTCTGATTTTCATTGGCGCACAACTTGTTTCTTCAGTGGTCTACGGAATCGTTCAGTCGCGGACGACGTACGACTTCACTGCGCCAGCCGGTATTGGTGCTGCGGTTGGTCAAGCGAGCAGTCAGTTCGCCGCCGGTCAGATGTTTGCAATCGCCGTTCCGCCTCCGCTGTGGCTGACTGCGCTTATGCAGATCCCGTTATGGCTCGGCCTCGGTGGAGCACCCATCTGGTTTGCGATCAAGAAGGGCAAAGGCGTTGTCGCCGACCTTGGCCTTCGAATGAAGGCAATCGATGTTCCGATTGGTCTTGCCATCGGTATTGCGTGTCAATTGGTACTTGTTCCGCTGGTGTATCTCGCGCTTCGACCGTTGCTTGGCGTGAAAGACGTATCAGCTGCCGCTCGCCAGCTCACTGATCGAGCGACCGACCCATTGTCAATCGTGCTGGTCTTCCTCATCGTTGGGATCGGTGCACCTGTGGCCGAGGAGATTTATTTCCGAGGTATGGCCCAGCGCATCTTCGGGCGCCGTTTGGGACCGTGGGCTGCGATTCTCGCAGCAGCAGCTTTCTTTGCACTGACGCATCTGCAGCCATTGCAGTTCCCCGCGTTGTTGCTTTTCGGCATCATCCTCGGCGTTATGGCCTGGCGTAGTGGCCGAATTGGCCCATCAATCTGGGCGCACGTCGGATTCAACGTGGTCGCCGCAGTAGGGCTTCTCTTCCACGTTGGTCCCTCGTGACTCAACTGACGTTGGTTCGGTTCGTGCAGATGGCACCATGGTGAGGTCATGACTGAGGACGACCTCTCCCCACGACCGGTTCAGCCACTCGCAGAAGCCGATCTTGACGACCCAGTCGTAGCCAGTCTCGGGCGCGCAATTGACCCTCCGAGTCGGCCTGTGCAGGCCATGCACGCGATTGGACGCGCCGTTCAATCTTTGGGTCGTTGGAGACCCGAATCGTGGGTGACGCTTGCGATCGTTGCTGGTTGCGTTCTCTTCACCTTCACACAGTTGAGTCCGTCGGACATTTTCTCGGCCTCAACACCCGCCGGCGGCGACATGGGGGCGCACGTGTGGGGTCCGGCCTACATGCGCGATCACTTGCTTCCGTCGTTCCGACTCACCGGTTGGACGCCCGATTGGTATGCCGGCTTCCCTGCGTACCAGTTCTACATGGTGCTCCCGTCGCTCGCGATCGCGTTGTTGAGCTTCATCCTCCCGTACGGGATGGCGTTCAAACTTGTCGCGGTGAGCGGCATCCTTACGTTGCCTATCGCTTGTTGGGCTTTCGCTCGTCTAACGAGACTTCCATTCCCGGCGCCGCCGCTTTTCGCGGTGGCGGCAACTGCATTCCTCTTCGATCGTTCGTTCTCTATCTATGGCGGAAACATTGCGTCGACGATGGCGGGGGAGTTCTCGTTCTCTATTTCGTTGTCGTTTGCGATTCTGTTCTTGGGTGTTGTTGGTCGCGGCTTAGAGAACGGTCGACATCGGTTTGCCGCAGCAATCCTTCTCGGGATCTGCGGCTTGTGTCACGCCATTCCGCTCTTCTTCGCGATTGCTGGCGCAATCGTTTGGTTTGTGATTTCGCTTGTTCGACGCCCGGGTTTCAAACTTCGCCTTTGGTGGATGGTGTGCGCAGGCGGAGTCGGTATGGCGCTTACGGCGTGGTGGATCCTTCCGTTCTATTTGCGGTCTGGCTACATGAACGACATGGGTTGGGAGAAGAAGACCGATTTCTTCGATCAGCTCTTTCAACGTCACACGCTCGACCCGCAACTTGTGAACTCGCCGCCAATTCAGTGGACACTCGTTCTCGCGTTGCTTGGCGTCGTGATGTCGATTGCATGGAAGCGTCGAGCTGGGGCGTTCCTCATCGTGACCGCAGGCGTTGTTGCCGCTGCGTTTGTACTCGTCCCTCAAGGGCGTTTGTGGAACGCGCGTCTTCTGCCGTTCTGGTTCCTCATGCTGTACCTGTTGGCCGCTCTTGGTGTTGCCGAACTTGGTCGAACAATTGCGTCGCTCACTTCGCGAGATCCAGATACCCCGCGTCGATCAGTCACGATTGCCACCGCAGTCGTGGCTGCGCTCGCTGGCATCACTGCCCTTGCCATGCCGTTGCACGCGATGCCTGAAACGATTGCGCTAGGGCCGGTAAAGGTTGATCTCGGTGGGATGCAAAAAGACGGTCGCTACCACTGGATGTTCCTCTCAACAAAGGAATCAAGTTTCATTCCATCCTGGGCGCGTTGGAATTTCACTGGTTACGAAGGCAAGCCGGCCTATCCCGAATATCACGACATTGTTCAAACCATGGGCGACCTAGGTCAGAGCAACGGATGTGGTCGTGCGATGTGGGAGCACGAAGAACAGCACGATCGTTACGGCACCCCGATGGCGCTCATGCTGTTGCCGTTCTGGACCGACGGCTGTATCGGCTCCATGGAAGGTCTTTACTTTGAAGCTTCCTCGACGACTCCCTACCACTTCATTAATCAAGACGAGTTGTCTGTCGGAGCATCAAACCCGCAACGCGATCTTCCTTATGTGCCGGGGCCGCCGGATCAGGCACAATTCGATTTGGGTATCGAGCATCTGCAGATGCTCGGCGTGAAGTACTACATGGCCATCACTGAGCAAATGATTTCTTACGGCCAGAAGAACACGGCGTTGAAGCAGGTTGCGAAGTCTGGGCCCTGGGTGGTGTTCGAGGTTGCTGATTCGCCATTGATTGAGCCGCTGGACAACGACCCGGCCGTTCTCACTGGCGTTCCGCCGAATAAGTGGCTCAATGCGGTGATGCCTTGGTATATGGATCCAACGGCCTGGAATGTCTGGCCGGCATCTGGCGGTCCGGATTCGTGGCAGCGAATCGCTCAGGGCGAAACGCCGCTCGCAACGGCAACAACTCCGGTGGCTGTGACAAATACAAAGATGGGCACCGACACCGTTTCCTTTGATGTCACGAAAACCGGTACGCCGATCCTCGTGAAAGTTTCGTATTTCCCAAATTGGGAGGTCACTGGTGCGCAGGGCCCGTGGCGAGTCGGGCCGAATCTCATGGTTGTGGTCCCAACGTCAACACACGTTTCGATGCACTTCGGCACTACCCCAGTGGAGTACGGGTCTTGGGCGATCACCCTTGGTGGACTTGTTGCGCTCGTCTTCCTCTTTCGGGCTGCACCGCTTCCTCTTGTTGAGCCTCGGCGGTGGTTCGGTTCGCGATCAGCGCAATCGACCGATACCGATACCGATGACGATGCCGAAGACGACGACTCCGTTGCAAAAAGTGGCGAACAGGTGAGTGAAGCGCCTCCTGCAAACGATTCTTCTGATGACGACCCGACCGACAACTTCTTGTTGGACTTGTGACCAAAGACACCGGTAACGAGGTCAGGTACCGCATTGCGTGCAAGGGCCTCCACTAGGGTCGCACCCCATGGCCCCCCACGATGCTGCCGCCATGAACGCCATCTTCAAGGCGTACGACATTCGCGGCACCGTTCCCGACCAACTCGATTCCGACCTCATGGAGCGCATCGGCGCTGCATTCGCTCGGTTTGCTGCCGATACATCTGGTGCTTCATCAATCTTGGTGGCACACGACATGCGCCCCTCGGGCCCCGACTTTGCCGAAGCGTTTGCTCTCGGCGCTACCGGGCAGGGCGTCAATGTTGTGCATCTCGGTCTCGCCTCCACCGACCTGCTCTTCTTCGCAGCTGGTCGATTCGAGATGCCCGGGGCAATGCTGACGGCTTCGCACAACCCAGCGCAGTACAACGGCGTGAAGTTGTGCCTTGCTGGCGCAAAGCCGATTGGTGCCGAAACAGGTTTGATTGAAATCCGTGACATGACCGTTTCCGGTCTTGACCCGGTCGGCTCGACAGGAAACGTCTCATCGCGTGACGATGCGCTCGGCATCTTCGTCACCCATGTTCACTCGTTTGTCGATTCTGCAATCTTGCGTCCGCTTCGTGTTGTTGCCGATACTGCGAACGGAATGGGCGGGCTTACGGCGCCTGCCGTGTTTGCCGATCTGCCGTTTGAACTCGATGTGATTTACGGCGAACTCGATGGCACGTTCCCGAATCATCCTGCCGATCCGATTCAGCCCGAGAATCTGCGTGATCTCCAGGCCCGCGTCCTTGCAACAAACGCCGATGTCGGGTTGGCATTCGACGGCGATGCCGATCGCGTTTTCCTCGTTGATGATGAAGGCAAACTTGTTTCTGGTTCGCTCACGACAGCGATCGTTGCCGATTCAATGCTTGCAAAACATCCCGGCGAGATCGTTCTGCACAATCTGATTTGTTCGAAAGCCGTTCCTGAAATCATTGCCGAACGAGGTGGCACTCCCGTCCGCACGCGCGTGGGCCATTCGTATATCAAGCAGGTGATGGCGGAAACGGGCGCCTGCTTCGGCGGCGAGCACTCTGGTCACTATTACTTCCGCGACAACTATCGGGCCGATTCTGGAATCATCGCTGCGCTGGCTGTTCTCGAAGTCATGTGTGCGACCGGACAGAAACTGTCAGAACTGCGCAAGCCCTATGAGCGTTATTCGGCATCGGGCGAACTCAACACCGAGGTTCCCGATCCGCTTGCTGTGATCGAGTTCGTGGCGAAGCGTTTCGCAAGCGCCGAACAAGATCGCCTCGACGGCCTCACGATTGATCTCACCGCTGGTCCCGCGGCCGATCCCGCCGATCCTTGGTGGTTTAATCTTCGCCCGTCGAATACCGAACCCCTTCTCCGCCTTAACCTCGAGGCGACCGACGATGCGGCGTGTGCTCGCCACGTCGCCGAAATCCGTGCCCTCATTGCTGAAGCGGCCGGCTGAGAGATCGAAGGAGCCTCTATGTCATTAGATCCGCAACTGCTCGAGATTCTTGCTTGTCCTCAGGACAAGGGTCCGCTGCTGTATTTCGCCAACGAGAACCTTCTCTATAACCCACGCTTGAAGCGCGGTTACGAGGTTCGGAGCGATATCCCGATCATGTTGATCGACGAAGCCCGGATCATCGATGACGCGGAACACACGCGTTTGATGGCCAAGGCCACGGCAGAGGCAATCGCTCCGACGTTCGAGGCCTGAGTGATTCTCGACACCGTCGGGATGTTCGACGCTGCTGCGGCGTTCCCCGAACAACTCGCTCGTGCCCTCGACGTTTCTCGGCGCGCAACGGAGGGTGCTGCGCTACCCGAACATGAGGACATCGCCAATGTCGTACTTCTTGGCGCTGGCGCAGCGGGGCAAGCAGGCGCTCTCGTACTCGAGGCTGTTGGGCCGACCATTCCTGTGCCGGTTGTCGTGCATGGCGGGTACGGCGTTCCGAATTTTGTCGATGAATCGACCTTGGTCGTTGCTATTTCCTTCGATGGCGACACGTCCGAAACGCTTGAAGCCGCGCAAGATTCGCTGGCTGATGGAGCAACGGTTGTTTGTGTGAGCGGGGGAGGAGCGCTGCAAGCGTGGGCTGCCTCGAATGGTCTCCTGCACATTCCGGTGATGCCGGATGCTCCCGTTGAGCGCGCTGCGCTCGGTTCGCTCGCAGTGCCGGTCTTGGTGCTTCTTGAACGGGTGGGGATGTACCCCGGCGCCGAAGCGTGGATTGAAGCCGCAATTACTCAAGCGACTGTTCGTCGTAATGAGTTGATCACTGAAGAGAACTTTGCTCGTCGGCTCGCCCGCCAGCTCGGTCGGATGTTCCCAATTATTTACGGCGGTAACGGTCCAGGCGGAACTGCAGCTGAGTATTGGAAAACCCAGTTCAACCAGAACGCGAAGGTGGCGTCCTTCTCGAATCAGGTGCCTGAACTTACCCACGATGAAATCGCGGGTTGGGGCCAGGACGGCGATGTCACTCGTCAGATCTTTCAGGTATTCATGCTTCGTCATGATTTTGAACACCCTCAGGTGTCGAGTCGGCTCGCCGCTGTCGAAGAGGTGCTGGTCGAGGTCGTAGGTGCCGTACATGTTGTTGAAGCGGCAGGCGAAGGACTCTTGGCCCAACTCTTTGACCTTGAGCTCATTGGTCAGTTCGTCTCGCTGCATGCTGCGGTTGAGCAGAGCATTGATCCGGGGCCAGTGCCGATCGTGTCCGAGATTGCGTCACGCGTCGGAGACGCCTGAGCCGTCTAGACTTCACGCAGGCTGAATGCAGGGTCAGAGGGCCACAGCCTCACAACTGGTCGTCAATCTCTCAATTTCCTCTCCAGAGGTTCTGTTTCGACGACCGACCCTGCCATTTGTGATTCGCCAATGATTCACCTCTTGTTCGGACGTCTGTCCGGACCGCACAGAAAGTGCTGTTTATGACTCTGACTGTTGACCGTTCCGATTCCGGTATCGATTACAAGGTTGCTGATCTCACCCTTGCCGGCTTTGGCCGCAAGGAAATTCAGCTCGCCGAGCACGAAATGCCTGGCCTGATGTCGCTGCGCGCTGAATACGCCGACAGCCAGCCGCTTGCCGGTGCTCGCATCGCCGGCTCGTTGCACATGACCATCCAAACTGCGGTCCTTATCGAGACGCTTACGTGTCTCGGTGCCGACGTGCGCTGGGTGAGTTGCAACATTTTCTCCACCCAAGACCACGCCGCTGCCGCAGTTGTCGTCGGCCCGAACGGAACGCTTGAGCGTCCCAACGGTGTTCCGGTCTTCGCCTGGAAGGGCGAAACGCTTGAGGAGTACTGGTGGTGTACCGAGCAGATCCTTCGTTGGCCTGATGGCGGTGGCCCGAACATGATCCTCGACGACGGTGGCGATGCAACGCTCCTCGTTCATAAGGGTGTCGAATACGAGCGTACCGGTGTCGTTCCCGACACCACCGAGGATGACTCCGAAGAGTGGGCAATTGTTCTCGACGTTCTTCGTCGCACTGTTGCGAACGAGCCGCAGCTGTGGCACGGCGTTGCCGCTGGCATCAAGGGTGTTACCGAAGAAACCACGACTGGTGTTCATCGTCTGTACCAAATGCACGAAGCGGGTCAGTTGTTGTTCCCGGCTATCAATGTCAACGACTCTGTGACCAAGTCGAAGTTCGACAACCTTTACGGATGTCGACACAGCCTCATCGACGGACTCAACCGCGCAACTGACGTCATGATCGGCGGCAAGGTCGCTCTGGTTTGTGGTTACGGCGACGTCGGCAAGGGCTGCGCAGCGTCATTGCGCGGACAGGGTGCTCGCGTCATCGTCACCGAAATCGATCCGATCTGTGCGCTTCAGGCCGCTATGGAGGGCTACCAGGTCGCCCGTCTTGAAGATGTTCTCGACATTGTCGACATCTACGTGACCGCAACTGGCAACTTCAACATCATCACGGCAGAACACATGGCCAAGATGAAGCATCAGGCAATCGTCAGCAACATTGGCCACTTCGACAACGAAATCGATATGGCTGGCTTGAAGAAGATGAGCGACGTGCAACGCGTTGTCATCAAGCCACAGGTTGACGAGTACGTCTTCCCCGACGGCCACTCGGTCATCGTGCTCGCCGAAGGCCGACTCATGAACCTTGGTTGCGCAACTGGTCATCCGAGCTTCGTGATGTCGAACAGCTTCTCGAATCAGGTCATCGCCCAGATCGAGCTCTACGGCCACACGGACTTCTACGAAAAGAACGTCTACACACTTCCCAAGCATCTCGATGAGAAGGTGGCCATGCTCCACCTCGATGCTTTGGGCGTGAGGCTCACGAAGCTCACCGAAGAGCAGGCGTCGTACCTCGGCCTCCCGGTTACTGGTCCGTTCAAGTCAGACCACTACCGGTACTGATACCGTCCGGCTCGGCTGTCGCCCATTGTGGTGGCAGCCGAGCCGGTTTCGTTTTCCACCATCGCAGGGGGTCGTCATGGAACAGTTGTCGGGGAAAGTTGTCGTCGTTACCGGCGCAGCTAGTGGCATTGGCCTCGCACTTGCAAAGAAGTTCGGCGCTGAAGGCATGAAGGTCGTTATGGCCGACATCGAAGTGCCCGCCCTTGAAGAGGCTGCCGCATCGCTCCCAGATTCGGTTGAGCGCATCACGGTTGTGTGTGACGTCTCGAAGGGTGAACAGATTGACGCGCTTCGGGTCGCTGCAATCGACGCGTTCGGCGCAGTCCATCTGGTCTGCAATAACGCTGGTGTTGGTGGAGGCGGGGCAATGTCGGACATGAACATCGACGACTGGAAGTGGGTCATCGATGTCGACCTCTGGAGCGTCATTCACGGGGTCCGAGTCTTCCTTCCTGGTTTGATCGAACAGGGCGAAGGCCACATCGTCAACACCGCATCGGTGGCGGGCCTGTTCTCTGCGCCATTCATGGGTCCGTACAACGTCGCCAAGTACGGCGTCGTTGCTCTCTCGGAAACGTTGTGTAACGAACTCGCGATGCAACAGTCTCCAGTAGGCGTTTCAGTTCTGTGCCCGTCGTGGGTCAAGACGAAGATTGCGAGTTCGGTGCGTAACAAGCCGGGCGCAACTGCCGAAGAAGCCGATGCGCTTTCGGAGTTCGTACAGCCGATGATCGATGGCGGAATTGATCCTGATCTCGTTGCTGATCGTGTTGTTACTGCGGTGAAGAACAAAGAGTTCTGGATCATCACTCATGACGACACTCCGGCAGCCGTCACTCTTCGCACGCGATCAATCCTTGAGGGAACAAATCCTCCGCAATTAATGCACTAATTCCAATGGCAATCTCGCACGAACTTGGCTGCTGAAGTCCGCGGGAGAGTTCTCGAGGCTCATCACGGGTTCGTTGTCGATCGTTACGTTGCGGCGATGTTCTTTCACTTCCGCGTCTTCGTTGACTCGCTCGTTGAACCGTTCTTCCCGACCACTTGTGTTCGATGTGGCGGTGAAGGGGGATCTCCATGTGTGTCGTGCAGTGAGGACCTCACACCTGCGCATCCCGTCGATGAGATCCCCGGCCTCGATGCGGTCGTTGGTCTCGTTGCCTATGACGATGTGTCACGACCCTTCGTTGCCGATCTCAAATATCGGGGGAAGTGGGCAACAGCCCGAGCGTTTGCCCCTGCGCTTGCCTATCTGCTCGAAGACTGCATCGGTAGTGAGGGCCCCCGCCCGCTGCTGACATGGGCGCCAACGACCCCACAACGGGCCCGCCAGCGGGGGTTCGACCAAGCCGAAGTCATCGCTCGCGAAGTAGGGCGCCAGGCCGGTCGGCCGGTGCGAAACCTTCTCGACCGATGCCCGGGCGATCATCAGACCGGCCGCAATCGCCGAGAACGTGCCAGTGGAATCTCGTTTACCCCCAAACGAGCCACCGGGGGAGTCGTCGTCGTTTTCGACGATGTGGTGACGACCGGTGCAACGTTGCGCGCTGCTGCCCGGGCCCTCCGGTCCGGGGGTGCATCTGCGGTGGTGGGGGTAGCTCTGGCAGCGACTCCGAGGCCACTGAACACCTGATGTGGCCGCCTGAGACGCATTTTCACCCAGTCTTCACCCTCCTCTGACCGTGGCCTCAAGAAGGCATCGGTACACTTATCCACCTCATGGGCATCCTCGACAAAATTCTCCGCGCCGGCGAAGGCAAGAAGGTTCGGGCTATCGAAGCTCTCGTTCCTGAAATCAACGCTCTCGAATCCGAAATTGAACGTCTCTCCGACGAGGCCTTGGCCCATCGCACGGTGGAATTCCGTGAGCGACTGGCCAACGGTTCCGACCTCGAGGACATACTCGTCGAGGCATTCGCAACCGTTCGCGAAGCAGCACGACGCGAAATCGGACAGCGCCACTACGACGTCCAGCTGATGGGTGGAGCGGCACTGCACTTTGGATGGGTCGCTGAAATGAAGACCGGTGAAGGTAAGACGCTCGTGTCGACCCTTCCCGTGTACCTCAATGCGCTCGCGGGTAAGGGCGTTCACGTCATCACCGTGAACGAGTATCTCGCAACCCGAGACTCCGACTGGATGGGCCGAGTTCACAAGCGTCTCGGGCTTTCGGTCGGTCTTGTCATCCCTGGCATGAACGACCCAGCGGTGAAGCGGGCGCAGTATGCGTGCGATATCACCTATGGAACGAACAACGAATTCGGTTTCGATTACTTGCGCGACAACATGTCAATGAGTCGTGCCGAACAGGTGCAGCGCGGACATTCCTATTGCATCGTCGATGAGATCGACTCAATCCTCATCGACGAAGCCCGTACCCCACTCATTATTTCCGGCCGCATCGCCGATGCCGCCAAGATCTACTACCAGTTCGCCTCCATCGTCCGTGGTCTCAAGCGCGACGTTCACTACGACGTGGACGAAGAGAAGCGAACCGTTGCTCCCACCGATGAAGGCGTCGAAGCCGTTGAACGTGCTCTTGGTGTCGACAATATGTACGACGAAGTTTCTCAAAACCTCGTTCATCAGTTGCAGGCAGCGCTTCGTGCAAAGGAACTCTTCAAGCGCGACAAGGACTACGTCGTTCAGCACGGAGAAGTAAAGATCGTTGATGAATTCACCGGTCGCATCCTTGACGGTCGTCGTTGGTCAGAAGGCCTCCATCAGGCCGTCGAAGCCAAAGAAGGCGTGAAAATCGAAGAAGAGAATCAAACTCTTGCAACGATCACGCTTCAGAACTACTTCCGCATGTACGAGAAGTTGGCCGGTATGACCGGTACCGCCGAGACGGAAGCTTCCGAATTCCTCACGACGTACAACCTTCACGTCGTGCCGATTCCGACTCACCGTCCAATGGTTCGTCTCGACCAAGGCGATCTCATCTACAAGAGCGAAGACGCAAAATTCAATGCTGTTGTCGACGACATTGCTGCCCGAAGTGAAGCCGGTCAGCCAGTGCTCGTCGGCACGATTTCGGTTGAAAAGTCCGAGACGTTGTCGCGCTACCTCAATAAGCGTGGAGTCGCTCACGAGGTTCTCAACGCAAAGTTGCATTTCCGCGAAGCCGACATCGTTGCGCAGGCCGGCCGGCTCGGCGCCGTAACCGTGGCCACCAACATGGCTGGTCGAGGCGTCGACATTCTTCTAGGTGGCAATGCCGAGGGTCTTGCTTCACGCGACCTTGCAGCTGAAGGCCTCGATCCCGAAACCGAAGAAGGTCAGGCCCGCCTGGCTGAACTCATCGCTCGTCACGAGCCCGAGTGTCGTGAAGGCGGCGCAACGGTCCGTGAACTCGGCGGTCTGTATGTGCTTGGCACTGAGCGACACGAAAGTCGCCGAATCGACAATCAGTTGCGTGGTCGTTCCGGCCGTCAGGGCGATCCCGGTGAAAGCCGTTTCTATCTTTCACTCGAAGACGACCTCATGCGTTTGTTCGCCACCGGTGCAATGAACTGGGTCATGGGCAAGACCCTCGACGACGATGTTCCGATTGAAGCCAAAATGGTGAGCAAGGCCATCGAACGAGCGCAGAACACGGTGGAACAGCGCAACGCTGAAATCCGTAAGGACGTGCTCAAGTACGACGAGGTCATGAACGAGCAGCGCAAAGTTATTTACAAGCGCCGCGATCAAATTCTCGACAACGCCGATCTGCGCGACGAGGCCATGGGCTATCTCGCTGAAGCGATCGACTCGACCATCTCAACCTTCTGCGTCAGCGACGAACGAAGCGAATGGGACCTCCACGGTCTCCACGCAGACATCGCAGCGATGTGGCCTACCGAACTCACCGAAGAAGCGCTTCATAACGCCCACAGCACCGATGATCTTTACGAAATCATCATGAGTGAGGCCACGACGTATTACGAGCGCCGCGAAGCCGAGTTTGGCGACGACACGATGCGCGAGGTCGAACGTCAGGTAATGCTTCGCATCATCGACCAGAAGTGGCGCGAGCATCTTTACGAGATGGACTACCTGCAGGAAGGCATCAATCTCCGTGCCATGGGGCAGAAAGATCCACTGGTCGAATGGCAGCGCGAGGGCTACGAGATGTTCGGCTCGATGATGGCCGCCGTGGCGAGCGACTTCGTGACCTACGTGATGCACGCCCACGTGACCGTCACCGAACAGAATCCCGAGAGCGAGCCTCAGGTCTCGAACCTGCAGTACACCGCTCCGGTGGATCCCAGCGAGGCTCCGAGCGGCATGCAGGCTGCAGCACGTGCTCAGGCGGCCGCTGAAGGCCTCGAGGTGCCCGAAGAGGCCTACGACGAGGTCTCGAACACGCCAACCGTCAAGAGTGACTGGGACAAGACCCCACGAAATGCTCCTTGCCCCTGTGGATCGGGCAAGAAGTTCAAGGTCTGTCACGGCGCATGAGGGATTTCTCCGACGACCTCACCGACCTACGTCGTCGGATCGACGAAGCCCGGGTGTACCTCCGCATCGAAGAACTTCTTCTTTCGCGTCCGCAACTTGAAACTGAAGCGAGTCGGCCCGATCTTTGGGACGACCCCGACCTTGCTCGCAAGATCAACGGTGAATTGTCGGCCTGCACCGAAGATCTTGAACTCTATGAACAGTTGTCTTCGCGAATCGAAGATGCCGAGACTCTGCATGAGCTCGGTCGCGAAGAGGGCGATGAATCCGTGGAAGTCGAAGTTGAGCAGGCAATGGCGTCACTAGCGTCTGACCTCGGCGAACTTGAGCTCCGAGCGCTTTTCACAGGCGAGTACGACGACACCAATGCAATCTGCGAAATTCAGTCTGGTGAAGGCGGAGCCGACGCACAGGACTGGGCAAACATGCTCCTGCGTATGTTTCTTCGTTGGGCCGAAAAGCGTGGCTTCGACGTTGAACTCGAAGAAGTCTCGGCAGGAAACGAAGCCGGTATTTCATCTGCAACGTTCTTGGTAAACGGGCGCCATGCCTATGGGCGACTTCGTTCCGAACACGGCGTTCATCGACTTGTTCGGATCTCGCCGTTCAACGCGCAGGGCAAGCGTCAGACCGCCTTTGCTGCACTCAAGGTGACTCCGTTTCTTGAGGATGTTCCCGATATTGAGATCGACGAAAAAGATCTCCGCATTGATACCTACCGCTCTTCGGGTGCCGGTGGTCAGCACGTCAACGTGACCGACTCTGCTGTGCGCATTACGCATTTGCCCACCGGAATCGTTACATCGTGTCAGAACGAACGAAGCCAGCATCAGAACAAAGACCGCGCCATGCAGATTCTTCGTGCAAAGTTGGCCGAACGTCAGCGTGAAGAGCGCTTGGCGGAACTTTCGAACATTCGTGGCGAACAGCGTTCGGTGGGCTTCGGAAGCCAAATCCGTTCGTATGTCACTCAGCCCTACCAAATGGTGAAGGACCTTCGATCGGGTTACGAAGTTGGAAACGTCGATGGAGTGTTCGACGGCGATCTCGACGGCTTTATGGAGGCGTACCTCCAGTGGGAACGCAGCGGCGCCGATACTGCAGGCGAATAGCGCTTACGCGAGCGCCACGAGTTCGAGCGACTCGGCCGAGAAGTAATCGAGTTGGCCGTCAGGCATAAGCAACACTCGGTCAGGCGCGAGCGCCTCGACGAATTCAACATCGTGGCTCACAATCACCATTGTTCCTGGCCATGCCGCGAGCGCTGTTCCGGTCGCTGTGCGCGACATGGGGTCGAGGTTGTTTGTGGGCTCATCGAGTAGCAGAAGGTTGTGGTTGCCGGCTACGAGCTGAGCGAGGGCGAGCTTTGTCTTCTCTCCGCCGGAGAGAGTGCCGGCGTCTTGGAAAACCTTGTCGCCACTGAGTCCGAACATTCCGAGAAGCGCACGCACGCCTTCGTCGCCGAGTTCAGAGTCGCGACGCATGTGTTCAATCATTGAGACTCCTGAATCGATTCCTTCATGTTCCTGGGCGTAGTAGCCGGCAGAAACGTTCAGGCCGAGTTCGAATTCGCCGAGGTCGGCTTCGGATGTTCCGGCGAGAATTTTGAGAAGACTCGTCTTGCCCGCACCGTTGAGGCCCATGACCAAGAGCCGCTCACCGCGTCCGACATCAAACGAAACATCTGAAAACACATCGTTTGCGCCGTAGCTTTTCCAGAGCCCAGTTGCGGTGAGGACGGTTCGTCCGCAACTCGGCGGGGGAGGGAAGCGCAGTTCAATGGTTCGGCGCGCCGCTGGTCCTTCGACCTGATTGGAACGTATTCGTTCGGCGCGGTTGTCAAGATTCTTTGCCACGCGTGCACGCTTCGCGGTTTGGCCTCGCATCGAATCGGCGAGCGTCGACAAGCGTTTGATTTCGCTCTGTTGACGCTCGGCCATTTTGCTGAGACGTTCTTCATCGCGTTCACGAGAAACGAGGTACTGGCTGTAGGTGCCGCGATATTCGACGATCTCACCGGTGGCTTCTTCGGCCTCACGGTCGAGGTGGATGACGCGAGTGATCGCTTCGTCAAGAAGGTCGAGGTCATGACTAATCACGAGGAGCGCGCCTCGGTAGGAGCGGAGGAACGACAACAACCAATCACGTGCGTCGGCATCGAGATGGTTTGTGGGTTCGTCAAGCAGGAGGAGTTCGCTACCTGCAAACAAAATGCGAGAGAGTTCGAGGCGTCGGCGTTCACCACCCGAAAGCGCTCCAATCGGGAGTTCAAGTCGGTCAGCTCGAAGTCCGAGTCCGTCGACGAGTTTTCGGGCATCAGACTCGGCCGCGTAGCCGCCATCTATCTCGAAACGCTCCTGAGCATTGGTGAACTTTGTGATGTTCTTTTCGGAGGGGTCGTCCTCCATGGCTTGGCGAAGGGTCTCGAGGCGTTTGGCAGCAACATCGAAGCCACGTCCGGAAAGCACATGGGTAATGGCCAGGGTTTCCGGGTCGACTGCGTCCTGACGAGGGTCCTGAGAGAGGTAACCCGTCCCTCCGGATCGCTCGACGGTCCCGCGTTTGGGGGCGTTATCGCCGCCGAGTACGCGGAAGAGTGTGGTCTTCCCGGCGCCATTTCGACCCACGAGGCCGACCTTGTCTCCGGCTCTGACCTGAAACGTCGTTCCATCAACGATGGTCTTCCCCCCGATTTCAACAGCGAGGTTCCGGACGTTCAGCACCGATCAAGTCAACCACTCCCGGGAGCCCTCGCTGACATCGTCTCTTTCCACCCACGGAAGTGGACGCGTAACTCGTTCAGGATGTGCGAGGAGGACCGAGGAAGACGGCGACAGGATCACCCTTGCGGCGTAGCGCCTCGACGCGCTGGACCAGCAGTGGATCGACGCCATCGAGGCCCATGGCTTCGGTATCGACTCCGCCGGTGCCGTTCGTAAGCGCTTCGGCAAGGTCGATGCGATCTGCGGCGATGAGTTGATCTTGAAGGAGCGACTCATCGACGAAGAACTGCGCTCGCTGTTCCGGGGTGAGCGGATCCCAGCCTCCGAGATAGGTCATTTCTGGGTCGGCTTTGAACTGCGCAATTTCGTCGGCGCTCACGATCCAGAGAGTGCCAGTAGGCGTGCGGCGAGACTCAGAACGCTCAGGGCCCAAATGGCTGATCATGTTCGCTTCGGCGACAACCTGAATGCCTTCTCGTTCGAGTTGGAGTCGGAGTGCATCGCCGTAGTCGCCACGTACTGAACCAGTTGTTACGACGAGGAGGGGTCCGGAACCACGAAGTGCATCGAGCGTTTGCGTGAGAAATCCGTTGAGGACGATGCCGGTCGACGGGCTTGGAGGTTGCGTGGAGGATGCGGCATCGATGATTGGACCGGTAGCGGTCAACGTCACGACGGTCGCAGCGACAGCCAGGACCCCCGTTGCGATTCGTTGCACTGACCGCAACTCAAGAAATGACCAAATCGCTGACCACAAAACCCACGCAATGGAAAGCCACCACAAACTTGCGATCACCCACCACCACCGGACCACCCAATCGAACAACGGACCGATGACGCGGGCTGTGGCGATCAGGCCACCAATGGCTGTAGCGAGAACAACAAGTTGAAAGCGCATCGCCGCGAAAGTGCGTCGACGAATTGCAAGCCAAAGTGAGGCGGCCATGGCGAGAAGAGGAAGAACGAAAGCAATAAGACCAGATCCAAGGAGTGCGCCGTCGAGTCCTGCGACCTCACTGCGCCCAAGCCAAGGAGCTGCGGGAAACCTCAACTGATCGGCGGCGACATGTAGCGCAGTGCCGAACCCGGCGGGGCTGTCGCCAGGCGACAAGAAGTAGCGGGTGATTGCCCCGAGGTTGCCCGTTCCGGCGACTTGATCGAAAGCGACTGGGAGCCAGCATCCGACGAGGACCGCAAGTGAAATGCCGAGCACCCACAACCGTTGCTTGGGGGAGTTCGGCAAGAGATCGGTAAACGCTCGTCTACGCCAGGCGATGACCACAATTGCCAGCCCAAGCATCACGAGCATCGGGAGGTAGCCAATGTGGCTTTGCAGTTCGAATGATGCAACGAACGCGAGTGCTGGCCACATCCAGTAGTCGCCTTCAATGACGGACCAAACGAGGAACACCGCGAGCGCCAATGGAAAAAGCGTGATGAAGGGATTCCATGGATCGCGAATCATCGCCGGCCCCATCGCATGGATGAGGAGTCCAGTTGCAGTCATTGTGAGAGCGACCAATGGAAGTCGTCCTCGTCTCCATGCGACAGCACTAAGTGCTGCGACGGTGAGAGCGTTAAGTGTTGCTGCTGCAGTCAGGATGGCTTCGGGTTTGTCTCCGAAGAAGTGGTACGGAATCGCGAGAAGCCAATACATAAGTGGGCCTGGATGATTCCATCCAAAGCGGGAGTACGGGCCTACGAGTGGAGTGTGACGACCGACGTCCTCAACCCGCATCGTGAGAACTGCCCAGTCGCCGCTTGGTCGCCAGACAAGATCAAGAGCAGCACGTCCGGCGTCAACAATTGGCCACACAACGAGCGCTGTGAGAATGATCGCAACGACGATGCACGCGATCGTCCATGGATCACGCCACGATTTCGTAGGTGAATCAGACCTCGGTGGGGAGTCCGAATGGGCTGGGGGGAGTGTTTGTGTCACAACACTGAAACGGTAGTTCCATCAAGTGCACCTTCACGGGGCGGTGCCGCGGCGGCCTGAAGAAGGAGTTCGACTGCATCGATCTCAGGAGTCGCAGCGGCAAGTGGTCCAGCCTCGAAGAGCAAGGTTCGCTGCAACACCATAGAAAATTGCTGCGGTTCGAGGCCTGAGCGCAATTCACCTCGGTCGAATGCATCCTTCACTGCAGCGTTAAAAATCGGTCGGGAATCAAAATCGATGAGTTCGTAGCGAGGTTGAGCGGTATGGCCGCTGAGTAGCAGCATCATGTTTTGGGCAATAACCGGGTTGCGCTGAATCTCATCGGTATTGATGTCAATGAATGCTCGAACCAATGTGATGCCGCAAAGATTGGGATCGACGGCGTGGTATCGCTCAAAGCAGTTGATGAAGAGAAGACACATGGCAATACCTGGTCGGGACCCAAACATTTGTTGAAGGGTCGATTCCGAGTAACCCGTCACTGCGGCGATTTCTGACATTGAAAGTTCGCCGAACCCGATTCGCGCAAGTAGGCGTCGAATCGCGATTGTTACTTCTCGCATTGAGGTGCCGGCGATAGCAGCTGAACCTTGGTCGCTTGCTGTTTCGCGCTCTCGCAACTTTGATGACAACCCAACTGCTGGCCAGCTATTCAGAGAGTCGACAATCTCGTAGAGGCCGCGGTTGTCTTCGGGCCTTCGGGTAAGGGTGACGAGCAGCGGGAGCAACGCCAAGCCGTAAAGGTCGATTGGAAATGCTTCGGGGTCGACCCGATAGCGAGCCGCAAGCCCCTCGAGGAGCGAGCTGAAGATGATTTGCATCATCGATTCATCGATCGGATCCCGGAGAGCCCTGCCCCAGCTCTCGAGGCTGAGCAAAAACGGCGCGTATTGAGATCTCTCTGCATGCCGGTAGAGCTCTCGTAGCGGAGCCGCAATCGCGGGGTCGTCTGCTTTGGAAAGGAACCCAAGACGTAAACCGAATGTCTCATCATCGACTGCAGCCATGAAGTGAGCTCGACAACTATCAACGATTGCTTGCGGGAGGTCGGTGGTCGCCGACCTTGCGCTCGCATCGTTTGTCAGATTGGCAACAATCGATGGGTAGTTCGTGGCATCAAGGTCGATCAGATGTGTCACGAGATCGGCGACGTAGTCCTCGGTGGAGGGCCAGTAGGAATAAAAGGTCGACCGGGTGACGCCGGCAGCGGCGGCGATGCGAGCGACAGTGAAACCATTGACGAGGACTGAGGTTGCCTGATCTCGCCAAATAGCGATCCCTGCGTCGAGGATTTTTGTTCGAGTCGCAGATTGTTTTTCTATGGATGTCGCCATGCGGTGAACCCTTTGCAGTGCCAGAGTAGACAGAACTGTCTAGTGAACCACACAGGACTGCTCATTGACGTCTGATCTTGTGGTTGGGAGGCTCTCGCACGGAACTCGACCTTCGCCGCTGTGTGAGTTGGTCCAACCGAACAGGCGGCGTATGGCGGGACGTTCTCAGGATGAAGGTGGTCAAGCGAACGGCGGCGGCCACAGTGCTCGTCATCGTCCGCTTTCAGTCGGCGACCCGCACGCCCTCAGGTCATGGGCCGAAGGACAACTGATCGGACTCGGAGACAGCGGACGAGCCACGGTTGCCGCCTCTGGTCCGTACGCACTGCTTGGTCTTGGCGCTTTTTGGGCCGGGGATTTTGCTGCGCTCGACGAAATGCTGGAGATCACCTCGGGACTCGTCGGGCCTGGTCCGTGGTCAGACGAGATCGCGGCGCGAGTCGTTCTTCAGCGGTCACTCTCGGCAGTTCTCGCATCGCTGCGGGGGCAACGCGAGGAAGCCGAGAGTCAGTTCACTGCGGCGCTCGCTCCCCGTGGTGGACAGGCCGTCGACGAGGCTCGAGTCGTGGCGTACTCAATGCGAGCAGCGCTTGCCAGCGAAGGGTTGCCCGACCGTGCACTTGAAGATGTCCAGCGCGCCCGTGAACTTTCTGCTGCTCTAGGGAAGCAAGAGTTGGCTGCGGTAGCGGCAATTGGCGAAGGATGGGCCCACAGCGAGTTAGGCCAACTCGATCAGGCAGTGCAGGAACTCCAGACTGCGTCCGTTGAATTGCCGGGCAACCTCGAACGTTCCGTGGCCCAATTGCGTCTGGCGGAGGTTCAGCTGCAGATGGGCGATCGTGCATCAGCCCGGGCGGCAGTCGATGCCGCTCGCGAAACCTTCCTCGAAGCCGAAGCCCGCTACTGGGGTGCACGCGCAGTATTGCTTACCGGCGCAATCGATCGCGATCGTGGTGGGCGCTGGCTCAAACTTGCTCGAGAACTTTCACTTCCCGATCCCGCCTACGACAGGCTCTTCCTGCCTGAAGGATCCTTGACGATTGATGTTTCATCATCTGCATCAGTTCTTCGTGACGGAGTGCCAATTGAATTCTTGACTCGTCACGCAGATGCAGCGGTTCGACTTCTCGCTGCGGCAGGTTCAAACGGAATGAAAGCGCGAGAACTCAGTAACGTTTTTTGGCCTGGTGTTCCAGAGGAGCGTCAACGTGCCCGTCTCCGAACCATGTTGTGGCAGGCCCGCAACTCATTAGGTGCCGATGCATGGCGAGTACAACGACAGCGTGACTTGGTTGTCCTCGACACGAGTGGCGTGGACGTTTCCGGATTGGTCACGGTTGCGGCGATTGCAAAAGAATTTGCTGCTCGACGCTCGTCGTCTCGTTAGGACGACGCAGAACTCACACGTCGTCGGGGTCGTACTCGCCGCGCTCGTAACGGCGGCGACGGCTGATTTGTGTGCCGAAGGCAACGACACAGATGACGGCGAGGATGGCGAAGATCGCGACGAGGATCATGGATTCAGCCTAGGCGGAGTCACCGTCCGGCAGTGATCATGGGCGCAGCGAGCGTCCGATGATTTCTTTCATAATCTCGGTCGTTCCACCGTAAATCGTCTGAATACGGGTATCGAGGTAGGCCCGGGCGATCGGGTATTCGAGCATGTAGCCGTATCCGCCGTGGAGCTGAACGCAGGAATCGACAACGCGCTTCTGCAATTCCGTTGTCCACCATTTGGCCATGGCAGCCTCTTCGACCGTGAGTTCGTTGGCGTTGAGCGCCTCGATGCATCGGTCTATGAAGACTTCGGCGATTTCAATCTCTGTTGCGCACTCGGCGAGGACAAAGCGGGAGTTTTGGAATGCAGCGACGGGCTGGCCAAATGCTGTGCGTTCGTGGGTGTACTCGAGCGTCCAGCGCAGAGCCTGACGAGCAGCAGCCACCGCACCGACAGCGATCGAGAGCCGTTCCTGTGGAAGGTTCTCGACCAAGTGCAGGAAACCCATGCCTTCACCGCCGAGGAGGTTGGCGACGGGAACGCGAGCATCGGTAAAGAACAGTTCAGCAGTGTCTTGAGCGTGGAGTCCCACCTTTTCAAGATTTCGGCCGCGCTCGAATCCTGGAGTACCGCGTTCAATCACCAGAAGGCTCATGCCCTTATGGCGTTCCTTTGGGTCAGTCTTCACCGCAACAATGACGAGATCGGCGTTGATGCCATTGGTGATGAAGGTCTTGGCTCCGTTCACGACGTAGTCGTCGCCATCGCGAAGCGCTGAGGTCGACATCGATGCAAGGTCGGAGCCGATTCCAGGTTCGGTCATCGCGATTGCGGTGATGAGTTCTCCCGAGCAAATACCGGGAAGCCAGCGCTGTTTCTGTTCGTCGGTGGTCAGCGAAAGGAAATAGGGGAGACACACATCGTTATGAAGTGTGATGCCAATCCCGGCGGGGGCAGCTCCTGAGTAGGCGAATTCTTCACTGATGATCGCGTTGTAGCGGAAGTCCTCAACCCCGCCGCCACCGAATGCTTCGGGTGCGTCCATGGCGAGAAAGCCTGCTGCACCGGCGGAAGTGAAGAGTTCTCGATCGACGATCCCGTCGCGATCCCATCGCTCGAAGTTCGGCGTGACCTCTCGTTCAATAAACGTGCGGACTGATTGGCGAAACAGCTCGTGGTCTCCGGTGAAGATGGTTCTGCGCATGTCGAGATCGTAGGGGCCCGCAGCGGAATATGGCGGTCCAATCCGTACGTTCGCAAAGGGATCTGTGTAACGTTGTGATCGAACACGGGAGTCCGGGAGGCCGGGCTGAGAGGGAAGAGCCGATCTCTTCCGACCGTTGCACCTGATCCGGGTCATGCCGGCGAAGGAAGTTTTCGGTTCACACTTGATTTGTGCTCATTCGTGTCGTTCCTCTGTAGGTGCTCGACATGTTGGAACCCAACGGCGTCATCCCACGTGCCGCGATCATCGTGATGGGCGGTGTACGCCCCGATGTAGATCTCGCTGCAGCACTTGAGACTGAACAGGTTCTCGTTATTGCGGCGGATTCGGGCGCAGTTCACGCACGTTCTGCAGGGTTGGCGATCGACATAGCGGTCGGGGACTTCGATTCAATTCCACCTGCGCTTCTCAATGAACTTGAAACGGCAGGGGTGCGTGTCGAGCGCCATCCAGTGGCCAAGGATGCGACCGACCTCGAACTTGCCATCGACGTCGCAATCAGAGAAGGCGCTGATGTCATCACAATTGTCGGCGGGCACGGCGGACGGGTCGATCAGTCGTTCGCCAATGCATTCGTTCTTGCCTCGCCCGCCTACGCGCATATCTCGATTCATGCGATTCTTGATTCGGCCCTCGTCTCGGTTGTGCACGGCGGGGGAGGTGTCACGTTTATTGGGGCGCCCGGTGACGTTGTGACGATCTTGCCGCTTCACGGAGATGCTGTGGGTGTGCGCACAGAAGGTCTCGAGTACCCGCTCCATGGCGAGACCCTGCAATCGGGAACAACGCGTGGTGTGAGCAACGTGTTGCTCGATCGTGAAGCAACGGTCTCGCTTGAAGGCGGAACCGTTCTTGTCGTTCGACCCGGCCCTGAAATTTCTTATGAACAAGATGGAGAAATGCAATGAAGTGCAAGTTCGTTCTCGTCGCTCTTTCGTTGGTTGTTCTCGCTAGTGCATGCGGGTCATCTAGTTCGTCGTCGAAGGAATCGACGACAACTGCTCCGGTACTCGTGAATGGAGAACTTCCGCATTTCGATCAGCCACAAACCTTGAAGGTGCTGACGCATGACTCGTTTGCGGTCTCGCAATCTGTCCTCGACGAGTTCGAAGCAGCAACAAATGTCAAAGTCGAGCTGATTCCGTCGGGTGATGCCGTTGCGATGACCAATGCGGCGATTCTGACGGCAGGAAATCCCGTGGCCGATGTGATTTTTGGCTTCGACGAAAACCTCTTGGGTTCCGTTCTACAGAGCGACCTCCTTCAGGCATTTCGACCGGAACGTTTGAACACTGTTGAGTCCTCTTACGTCATTGACGACTCCAGCATGGCAACTCCAATCGACCACGGCGATGTGTGCGTGAACTTCGATCGTGGTGCATTCGCGAAATCGGGAATATCGATTCCGACAACGTTCGGCGGCCTTGGTGAATCGGCGGCAAAGAACGACCTTGTGGTTGAAGGTCCAGCGACGTCGACGCCGGGACTCGCGTTCATGTTGGCGACAATCGCCAAGTTCGGAGGCGGAGATGATGCCTCGGCGAACGCTCCATGGCTCACGTATTGGAAACAACTGAAAGCCAACGGCGTGAGCATTGTCGACAGTTGGGAAACTGCCTATTACGGCAGTTTCTCGGGTGGGAGCGGTAAAGGTAACCGCCCCTTGGTTGTGAGTTACGCGTCGAGTCCGCCTGCCGAGGTAGCGGACACGGCTCTTCCTGTTGACCAAGCACCAACTGGTGTCATCACCGATACCTGTTACCGGCAAACAGAATTCGCAGGAATTCTAAGGGGTGCGACATCTCCGCAGGCTGCCGCTGCGTTCATCGAGTTCATGCTGGGCAGTTCCTTTCAAGCCGATGTGCCCGGACAGATGTACGTCTATCCGGTTGTGAAAGGCACACCCTTGCCTGACACGTTTGCCAAATACACCGTACCTGTTGCAACGCCGTTGACTCTGCCGTATTCCGAAGTGGCCGCGAATCGTGATCGGTGGATTGCACAGTGGTCAGCGCTCTTCCGCTGAACAGGCGATTGCCTGTCACTGGCGTGCAACGAAACCTGTGGTGGCGGTTGCTCGCGGCCACACCGCCGCTGGTCTTCCTGGCGGTGTTCTTCGCATGGCCAGTGGGTGCGATCCTCCTCAGGGGCCTGCATCCGGGCGAACAGTGGAATGTCGGCGCCTTCGGTGAAGTGTTTTCCGACCCATCGATGCGGCGAGTGCTGTGGTTCACCATTTGGGAGTCGATTGCCTCGACGATTCTTTGCGTGCTCGTAGCGCTTCCCGGAGCCGCATTGTTTGCTCGCTATCGGTTCCGGGGCAAGAGGCTGCTGTGGTCTGCACTCCTTGTTCCCTTTGTGCTCCCGACTGTCGTCGTCGCTGTTTCGATGCTCGGAGTCATTGGCAGCGGAGGGCTGGCTGGGATCAATCTCAGCGGAACAGTGTGGGCGATTCTGATCGCTCACGTGTTCTTTAACTATGCCGTTGTGGTCCGAACTGTTGGTTCAACCTGGTCAACGATTGACCCGCGACTGGAAGAGTCGGCTCGGGCATTAGGAGCGCCACCTTGGAGAGTGTTCGTCGAAGTCACATGGCCGCTCATCCGATCATCTGTCGCAGCGGCATCGTCAATTGTGTTCCTCTTCAGTTTCACGTCGTTTGGAATCGTTCTCATCCTCGGCGGAATCTCACACCGCACACTTGAAGTTGAGATCTACGATCAAACGGCAAAGTTTCTTCACCTTGATCTTGCTGCAGTGCTCGCACTGGTGCAGCTGGTTGTTGTTGTCGTGATCCTTGTGTGGTTCGGACGTTCTCAGCGACGTCGATCAGTACTTTTCGACCAGAGATCCGCATCGGAGACCGAGCATCTTGCAGTAACTCCACGACAGCGTTGGTTCGTGCGATCAAACCTTGCCTTCATGGCGTTATTGCTTGGAACTCCGCTTCTTGTTCTCGTGGTGCGATCGTTCTCCACTCCCGATGGTTGGGGTTTTGGTTTCTATCGAGCACTCACCGATAGCCGCGGAGGGTCAACCTCGTTCGTTCCGCCGATCGACGCGATAGGGAACTCGCTGCTCTTTGCGTCGATAGCGACAGCCATTGCTCTCGTCCTCGGTTTTTGCGCGGCGTGGGCAATTGCGGGTGATGGATCGACTGGCTCTGACTCGCGGTTTGGCCGATGGACAGATACGGCGTTGATGATTCCGCTTGGCACGTCTGCAGTCACGGTGGGCTTTGGGTTTCTCATCGTCTTCGACGAACCACCTTTGAATCTTCGGTCATCGCTTTGGTTGATTCCGATTGCGCACGCAATCGTTGCTCTTCCGTTTGTTGTGCGTTTGCTTGTTCCTGCGCTCCGGTCAATCGATCCGCGTTTACGTGAAGCGGCGGCAACGCTCGGAGCACCGCCTCGACGAGTGTGGTGGAGCGTGGATGTGCCCATCGTGGGTCGAGCACTCGCAGCGGCGGCGGGATTCGCCTTTGCTGTCTCTCTCGGAGAATTCGGTGCAACAGCATTTCT
>Ga0114960_10000873_pt1 | contig 24873 bp, 19 predicted proteins | sample C_130625_MF_Meta_FD_92637 | JGI IMG/M metagenome (GOLD analysis project Ga0114960, IMG submission 92637) | Freshwater microbial communities from Lake Croche, Canada to study carbon cycling - C_130625_MF_MetaG | ecosystem: Environmental > Aquatic > Freshwater > Lake | place: Lake Croche, Canada... | reverse complement strand
ATTTTAATGGAAGAAGTTGGGGAATTGGCCCGCGTAATGTCTAGAAGATTCGGTGAACAAAGTGAAAAAGAATCAGATAAAGATCGTGATTTGGCAGACGAGTTAACAGATGTCCTCTTTGTATTGATTTGCATTGCCAATCAAACAGGGGTAGATCTTACGAAAGCCTTTGAGGAAAACTTGAATAAAAAGACGCAGCGCGATACTACACGGCATCATAAAAATGAAAAATTAAAATGACAAATGAATTTAATTTACGGGTCTTAAAATCTGTAAAAGCAGGCAATCATGTTCTTTGTACGCATGAATTATCCCTTCCGGTAGATTTACTCCAAGAAATCATCTCTTTTTGTATTCCACAGCCAGAAGAAGGCTCTCCACGAATGATAATTTTATGTGCTGATAATGATAGTGCAGTCCAATTAGCGGCTGAACTTGCTCCATTTATGAAAGAAAAAGATCTCACTTTAGATTTAATTTTAGAAAAAGGAAATAAAGTCAAACAACGCAATGACCTATTTGATGGCACTGAAGTAATTGTTGGAACTTCAAGAAGGGTTTGTGAAATGTATTTTCAGAATGGTTATAACATCAGTAAGATGAAAATGCTGATCGTCCTTGAAATGGACAAACAAATGAAAAAAGCATGGAAAGGATTCATTTCTCGAATGGCGGAGAGCTTACCAAAAGTCAAGCAAGTATTGTTTGTTTGTGATCCAATTGACGAAAGAATAGATGAGTATATTGATCTTTATGCCGCTGTTCATCAAAGATTTATTTTTGAAAATAATATATGAAAAAACAAAATTCCATTCGTATAGACGAAGAATTGATTAGCTTAAGACCGATGATCAAAATAGAACAGGACGATAAAAAACCATTGGAATCGTTCCAAAATGATGTATTGCGTCCGGTGCTAAAATATCAGCATGAATTACTGGAATTAGAGATGTTAAACAATCCAATTTTTAAACATCTTAAATCAAAACGACTTAATCCAACCGCTCACAGGACAGCCTTACAAAAATTAGTGCAAACTCCGGAACTTAAATTCAGATGCCTTGGTTTAATTTTAGGCATGTTATGTAATAAAGAATACCAATTCTACTTAGAACATAAAACAGAATTAAATAAGCGGATTTCTGCTATGATAGTAGATCGAATTGTAAGTATTTAATTACTTTTCTTTATCCTTGATCAATTGTTTTTTTAGCGCGTCAATGGCCTCATTGGTCGCTTCTTCAAAACTAGGACAATTCTTTTTTACGAACAGTTCTTTCCCTGGAACATGTAATTTGATTTCCACAAACTTATTGGCGTGATCCTCACCTTTTTCCACCTTAAGAAAAACTTCACTGCTGGTAATATGTTGATGAAATAAATTAAGTTTTTCTAATTTTTCATGTACAAAAGTCATTAGATCTTGGTCGGCTTTGAAATGAACTGTGTGAATTTGAATTTCCATAATATTAAGAATTGGTACCTCGAGGGTGTGCTTGTAAATATACTTTATTTAATTGGGCGAAGGAGTTGTGTGTATACACTTGTGTAGCTGCCAAACTTGCGTGACCTAAAAGATCCTTCAAAGTTTCCAACCCAGCACCTCTATTCAACATATGCGTTGCAAAGGTGTGTCTCAGTACATGGGGACTTTTTTTATCTAGTTGGGTAGCGGTACCCAAATAAGCAACGATTTTTCGGTAAACAAAATTTGGATATAATTGATTTCCATTGGAAAGCACAAATAAATATTTTGTCGTTCCACAAGTAGTATTTCTGATGGATCTATACGCCTGAATCTTTTCAAATAAAAGAGAATTGATAGGAATAATGCGTTCTTTATTGCGCTTCCCTAGTACTTTTATGGTTCCAGATTGTGTGTCACTATCCAATAGATGGATCAATTCACTTAAACGAATACCTGTTTGATAAAAAATCTCTACCATCAGAGCATCGCGTTGTCCATCAAAATCAGCACTAAAATAATGATCCAGGTGCTCGGCACTCATCTCTGATTCTTTAGCAAAGGAAGGCAAGCGCTTTTCGCTTTTGGGACCTTTAAGTTTATTTAATGGATTATGGGAAACAAGCCCCTCTTTTCTTAACCACTTATACCAACTTCTTAAGCTTGCTAATTTGCGATTGACACTTTTATTGGCAACGCCTTTTTCTATAAGTTCTACTATCCAGGAACGAATAAAAGACGAACTCAAACTTGAAAATTCTTGAATGGATTGTATTTCAGCAAATTCGATGAATTGCTTTAGGTCATTTTCGTAAGCAATTAATGTATGCTCCGAATAGCGTTTTTCAAAATGAAGATAATCGATGAAATTAGTAAGCATAAAAAAAGGAGCTAATGCTCCTTTAACGCTAATAAAATATATTAGTTACATTTCTGCAGACTGCATTCTTTGTTTGTAAGCGGCACGAATTACTTCCTGACGACGAGAAATTGAAGGCTTTTCAAATTCTTTTCTAGCTCGAAGTTGTTTCATCATATTAGTTTTTTCGAATTTCTTCTTATACTTTTTTAATGCTCTCTCGATGTTTTCGCCTTCTTTGATTGGAATAATTAACATAACTACTTAATTTTTATAATAAACTTTGGGTGGCAAAGATACACCAAAATCAATAATTTGCAACTTTTATTTTAAAATTTCTCGAGAAATTACCACCTTTTGTATTTCAGAGGTTCCTTCACCAATAGTCATTAGTTTGGCATCGCGTAAATATTTTTCTGCAGGGTATTCTTTCGTGTAACCGTAGCCCCCCATAATTTGCACCGCTTCATTGCCACATTTAACCGCAACCTCTGATGCATAATACTTTGCGAATGCTCCTTCTTTGGTCATTGGTAATTTATTATTTTTCAAATAGGCCGCCTGAAATGTCAATAATTCTGCCGCATCTACTGAAGTCGCCATATCGGCAAGTTTGAATGCAATTGCTTGAAATTGACTGATAGCTTGTCCAAATTGTTCTCTTTCTTTTGAATATTTAATAGAAGCATCTAAAGCACCTCTTGCAATTCCACAACTTAAAGAAGCAATGGAAATTCTACCACCATCAAGAATTTGCATGGCTTGTTTAAACCCTGAACCCACTTCTCCAATAACTTGGTCGGAAGAAATACGGACATTATCAAAAATCATTTCAGCAGTTTCACTTGCTCTTACACCAAGTTTGTCTTTTATTTTAACGGCAGACAATCCAGGCGTTCCTTTTTCTATAATGAAAGCTGTAATTCCCTTACTGTCTAAAAGTTCACCTGTTCTTACTAAAACCACAGCAACATCGCCTGATAAACCATGAGTTATCCAATTTTTAGATCCATTTATGATCCAGTCGTTTCCATCTTTTACGGCAGTTGTTTGCATGCGCATCGCATCAGAACCTGTATTAGCCTCTGTTAATGCCCAAGCTGCAATCCATTCTCCTGAAGCAAGTTTTGGTAAATATTTTTTCTTTTGTGCTTCCGATCCATGATAATAAATATGCCCCGTCCCGAGAGAATTATGCGCTGCCACACTTAAACCAAGTCCACCACAAACTTTACCTAATTCCATAATTGCGGTTGCGTATTCATCATAACTGAATCCAGATCCACCGTATTCTTCAGGTATAAAAATACCCAATAGGCCTAAAGCACCTAATTTTTTCATGGTTTCAATCGGAAAATGCTCATCATCATCCCATTGTTTCATGAAAGGTTTAATTTCTTTTTCAGCAAAATCACGCAGCATTTGCGCAATCATTATTTGATTTTCGCTTAGATTAAAGTCCATTTAGTAATTGATCAAAGTTTGAATATTAGAAGAATGTGGTAAAAGTTTTTCTTGACCATTTAAAAAGTCTAGCACAACCAAAAAATTAAATCCAATGACCTCTCCTCCACATTTTTTAATTAATTGAGCAGCTGCATCAGCGGACCCACCCGTGGCAAGTAAATCGTCATGAATTAATATTCGATCTCCTTTTGACAAGGCGTCTTCGTGAATTTCAATAACAGCACTTCCATATTCTAAATCGTACGAATGTGCAATTTTGTTGTAAGGTAATTTGCCTTCTTTTCTTACTAAAATAAAAGGAATTCCTAAACGCATTGCTAATGGATAGCCAAATAAAAATCCCCTGCTTTCAATACCAGCAATCGCAGAGATGTTCTTGTCTTGGTAATTTAAAACCAGTTGATCTAATAAATCATTGGATAAACTAGCGTCCAACATGATGGGACTTATATCTTTAAAGACAATTCCAGGTTTTGGAAAATCTTTAACGTCCCTAATACTTGCATTCAGCCTTTCTGTCAATGTCATGTCACAAAGATAGGTAAGGCAATAGTTTTAAAAAAGTATTTTCATCTATTAAATGAGATTCTAATAATTCGTTAACATTTCTATAGAAATTTTTTTGAAGTCTCATTTTTACAATGGAGTTCGCTTGATTCCAATCAAGATATGGATGTGCTTGCAATTCAAGGGCTGTTGCAGTATTAATGTTCATCTTTCTGCAAATTGATGGATCAATAACACAATTATTTTCTATGATGGCAAATACCTCTGGAGTCATTTTATAGACTTCTAAAATTTGGTTTTTGTCTATAAATCCCCCGAGCGCATTGCGATATTTAAGGATCATTTTAGCATAAAAAGGGCCAATGCCTTTGAGTTGTTCTAAATCCGTAGTCTGAGCAGCATTTAGATTTAAAGCGCGTATTGGAATCAGTTTTTCTTTTGTGAGTTCATAAGGTTTATTTTCTTTAACGGGATAAAAAGTAGAATCCTTTATAAGATCAAATAGAGCAGGGGGAATAACAAAAATCTTTTTCAGATCCTCATTGGAATACAAACCTCGTTTGGTAAAATTCATCACGACAGCTACTTGCTTTAAGGACAAACCTAGGGCAGCCCAATCTGCTTCTATGTAATTGTTGGGGTCGAATCTTTTTGGAGCAGTTTTGTAGGTCTTTCTTTTGAATTGACTTTTATATTTATAAGCGTATTTTGCTTGTCTTTTTTTTATGAGTTCTACTTGAGTTCTAGTGATAACTAGATGTATCGGTTCCTTAAAATAGTTTAAGAATCTTGGTGTAAAAACGATGATAAGTGAAATAATTAGTAATGCAACCACCCCTTTTTTATTTTTCGGGGAAACATAGTAAGGGTCTTCAAAGGGCATAAGGTAAAATAAAGAAGGGCTTAACGATCGTCAAGCCCTTCTTATTTCATTTTTCTATGCTAGATATTAATGTTTATCTTGATCTTGTTTACGCAACTTACTATGATGTTTGCTGTATCCAAAATAGATTAAGAGTCCTACTAACATCCAAACACCAGCTACTGACAATGTAGTTAAATCTAAGGCAACAATCATTGCCAAACAAACAAGTATTCCTAAAATTGGAACTAATGGAACCAATGGAGTTTTAAAAGGTCTTTCCAAATCTGGGAAATTTTTTCGCATCATAATGATACCCGCACAAACAATTACGAAGGCAAACAAGGTTCCAAAAGAGGTGAGGTTTCCTGCCACGCTTCCTGGAATAAAGGCTGCAAAACCGCCCACCATTACTAGTAAAAGTAAATTTGACTTATAGGGAGTTTTAAATTTTGGATGCAAATCGGAAAATAATTTAGGGATTAATCCATCATTTGACATAGAATAAAACACCCTTGTCTGACCCATTAACATCACTAAAATCACCGATGAAAAGCCAGCTAATATAGCAATATTAACACTTGTGCCCAACCACTCATAGCCAGCCATTTTTTTAATAGCATAGGAAACTGATGCTTCACCTCCTGCACCGCCCGCACCGAATTCTTTCCAATTTGCAATACCGGTCAATACATGTGCAAACAAAATATACAGAATAGTGCAAATAATTAATGAACCTAATATACCAATGGGCATATCTCTTTTGGGATTCTTGGCTTCCTGTGCTGCTGTAGATACTGCATCAAAACCAATAAAGGCAAAGAAAACAATCGCAGCGCCTCCAAGTACACCACCCCATCCCCATTTAAAAATTCCTTCATGACCGATGGTACTTTCTGGAATTAAATAAGGTGTATGGTTTTCGGGTTTAATATAGTTCCATCCGACTATAATAAAGATCAAAACGATAGCGACCTTTATAAAAACCATTATACCATTAATAAAGGCAGATTCTTGTGTCCCTTTTATTAATAATAAAGTAAGTACGCCTAGTATAGATAAGGCAGGTAGATTCATTATTCCATTGGTTGGAATGGTAGCTTTTCCAATCAATTTTTGCTCAAAAGGGGAGTGGCACCATTCGTATGGAATGGCTCCACCTAAAAGATTATTCAGATATTCACTCCAGGCAATAGAGACGGTTGCAGCTCCTAAAGCATATTCCATTACTAATGACCATCCAATGATCCAGGCTACAATTTCACCTAGAGTGGCATAGGAATAAGTATAAGCGCTTCCAGCAATTGGAATTGTTGAAGCGAATTCCGCATAGCATAACCCTGCAAAAGCACATCCAATTGCAGCTACTGCAAAGGATAAAGTTACGCCAGATCCTGCCGCTTCCGCTGCTGCTCTTCCAGTATTAACAAATAATCCAGCACCTATAATTGCGCCAACGCCTAGAGCAATTAAGGACCACATTCCTAATGTTTTTTTCAATCCATGTTCGTTGGCACGAGCCTCTTCTAGTAAATGTGGGATTGATTTTTTATTAAGTAGTTTTTTCATAGTTAAAGCGAGTTAATCTAGTTGTTCAATTGATATTTTGTGGTATAAATTTAATTTCAGTCCTAAAGATATTATTTTTTAGGTAATTGGAGTCTATTATTTTAATAGATCCAATGTCTCCTCGATTGTTTTGGGAGCATATCCCAATTCAATTTTCGATTTATTTAGATTTAATCCAGTTCTTGGAGGACGCTGAGCTGCTTGATTTAAAAGTTCACTGGTACTGCGTTGGATTAGTTGTTCATCATATTTATAAAAACGAGCAATACGACAAACAATATCGTAAATCGACAAGGTCTCCGGACCACAAGCATTATAAACGCCGCGTTTGTTTAATTCACAAATACGGATACAGGCCCATGCTAAATCTTCCGCCCAAGTTGGCGCCCTAAATTGATCGTCTATTACTGAAATTTTCTCTCCTTTCTTTAAGGAAGTTTTGGCCCAACTGATCAAATTAGACCTACTTAAGTTGTCTCCATCTCCATAAACGATAATCGTTCGGACAATGGACCAATTGGAATAAATCCCATTATGTAATAGTAATTCCGCATCCCATTTTGATTTGGCGTAATGACTTAAAGGATTGGCTTCATCTGTTTCTAAATAGTTTCCCTTTAATCCATCAAAAATAAAGTCTGTGGAAAGCAAGAGAAAATGTGCGTCAATGGCAATGGAAGCTTCCCATAATAATTTTGTTGCTTTTACATTTACGGCATAACACATCTCGGGATCTTGCTCACAATAGTCAACATTTGTTATTGCAGCGGTGTGAATTACATGAGTGGGTTTATAGAAATTAAATAGTGCATCAATGTCTTCTTTGATTTCAATGTCAAGGCTATGATAGTTCTGTGCTTTACAAGACGTGTTTCTATTTTCCCCTTTAGATGTAGCTAAAAAATCAACTTGCTTGGCAAGGAGTTGCTTCACAATTTTTTGACCTAGTAATCCATTACTTCCGGTAATTAATATTTTTATATTTCCCAAATTGATGTTTTTCGCTTTTGTTGAAATTTGAAATAATGTTTATGCTCTAAGATCCAAGCCATAATAAGGTAGAGTAAAATAGGCGAACCCAGGGCAACAAATGAAAAGTAGATAAAACCTAACTTAACTTTATAGGTGCTTATTCCTAATTTTCGCGCCCACCAACCACAAACTCCATAAGATTGCATTTCAAAGAAAAAAATTATTTTCTGTAAGAATCGCCTCATTTTTTTAGTATTTCTTTTCCGAGCTCACACAGGTGGCAAAGTTTCTTACTGCAAAATTGCTGATAAATTTCTAAACAAGCTTGTGTATCTGCCGCATTTTTTAAACTTATGTTACTCGCATTCCATATTCGTGTAATTTTATGGCGCTCGGAATCTATATCCATATAAAGTTTAATAATTTCTGCATGCTCAATTGGCAAGAGTCTCTTTTTCTTAAGGGTAAAAATGAATGGAATTAAGGCGTTAATTTTTAAGTTGTCTTTTAAAAACGTACTCAATGTACTATTATCAATGTGTTCAATAAATCGCTGATAATTTTTTGTTTTAAGAAGTTCATCAATAGCATTATTAAAATCTAAGTCATAGTAGACGGTAAAAAGTTTTAAGACCTTCTCCTTGCTATTGTGAGCGTTTCTGAGGCCTTTTGTCTTCCAAGCCAAATGTTTTTCAATGTGCATGGTCCAATGATAAAGAAGCGCCTGTTCTGAAGCGTTTTGTTTGTATTGTTTAAAATAGTGGAAAGCAAAGTTCGACAAGGTATCGCCATTAATTGATCCACCTAAAGTTTTTGCGAAAAGCAATAATAGTGTTTCTTCTAGATTCTTTTTGACCTCAATTTCTATGTCACTAGATTTCCTTTCTAATCTTTGTATTAAGTAGTCATTGGAGAATTGATTAAATAAGTCTTGCCCTTTTGATTGAAGACTATTGTGACAAAAGAGCCCTTGTTTTTTGTGATAGTTGGAGATGAAATCTTGGTGATGTACTTTATTGAGGTGCTGCGCTAAAGCAATTGTCGGAATGTCACGTTTGTTTTGGATGATTTTTCGATCATTCTCAAGTACGAAATGCAAAATAACATTATTGTAATTTGGATCTTTTTCATGTTTATGTAAATACCAATCAGAGGACTTAACATGAATTTCTACAGGACCAACCCAAAGTATTCCATCTATTATGATTTGTGCTAAGCTAAAATCAGGCCCTGATTCACTTTCATTATAAATTCCGTAGTGAATGATTTGAAATTCTTGTCCGTTATCCAAAGAGAGTAGATGAAAAGGAATGAGTTTCTTTTTCCACAAGTAATGTAAATAGATTTCTTTTACCTTGCCAGCCACTATTGAAGGTACAAAAAAAAAGCGTTCCTAAGAACGCTTTTACCAGATTTATCTCGGCAGTGGATCGATAAACTTTTTATAGCTCGGATCTGCAGGAGCTGCAGTATTCGGATCGTATTTTTCACTAGTAATTTTAACATCTGTTCTTCTGTTCATTTGATGCAGTCGCTCAAATTTAGCAGGATCAGTTGTTTTAAATTGATTGATGTAAGTTTCCGTTAATGTTTGCTCTACACCATTTTCATCTATCCATTTTGCAGGCTCAGACTCTCCTTTACCCACTGGACGAATACGACGAGGATCAATTCCTTTTTGATCTACTAAATAAACATAAACAGCTTTTGCTCTATTTTCAGACAAGGCTTGATTGTGTTTTTCTGTATCTCTAGCATCGGTGTGAGAATATAAATCAATAGTAATGAAATCAAAGTTTGTCAATAAACTATCCAAAAATTTAAGAGAGTCTGTTGAAGTTATGGTAGCATCATCAACAAAGGTCCACTTGTCTAAATAATAGCGAATTTCAGGAGTTCGTAAATGATATTTAGGCAATAAAGGAAGTTCTAATAAGAAACTCTGATTTTTATCTAAGCCTACAGTGGTAAATTTTGCCCCTTTAACATCTTCAAAATAATCATCCTTTGAAGCTTTAAGGGTATAACTCACTTCTCCGTTTATCCAACGAGCGCCATCTGCTTTCTTATCCCACTTAATAGTTGAACCTTTTTTATCTGTCATTCCTTCCCACTTACTTCCGTCTGAACCAACAACTTCTACTTTCGCATCTATTATACGTTTTGATTTCTTCCCTGCTTCAAATACTACAACGCGCATGTCAAAAAGTACAGGAGGAATGCTGAAGCTCCAAATATCTGGTGAATAAATTTTGTTGGTAGTCGATTGTCTTTCAGAAGTAAAATAACCTCTTAATCCTGTTTTCTCGTCTAAGAAATCTGCCATTGCATAATCATTTGCAATGGAATTAATTGGGTATTGCATATTGGTTACTAAGGACCACTTTGCTGGATTTTCTTTTGTGTTTTCTTCGCCAACTCGCGTCGCATAGAAAATATCTAAACCTCCAATTCCTGGATGTCCATCACTAGCGAAATATAGACGATTGTTGGACCCAATTGATGGAAACAATTCGTTTCCAGTAGTATTGATTTCAGCACCCATATTCTTTGGAACTGAATCCCAAATCTTATTCTTTTTGTCATACATTACATACCAAAGATCTCTTCCACCCTTACCTCCAGGCATATCGCTTGCAAATATTAACATTAAGCCATCATCTGTGATACATGGATGACCTACTGAAATAGTATCGCTAGTTTTTAAAGTAATTTTCATTACATTTTCCCATTCTTCACCACTTTTATCAGCTTTCCAAATATCACAACCTAAGTTTTGCTTGGCTTTTGTAGGACAACGTGTAAAATATAATGTCTTTCCTTTTTTATCCATCACTGCTGTACCTTCATTGGCACTGGTATTGATTAAATTATTATTGTCAATACTTTTTGCACTGATAAAATTTCTTTTAAGATCAAATTCAGCGGTCCAAATGTCCATGAATTTTTCTCCTGTTATTGGATCTCTTGCAGTTGTTGTTAAATCTTCTCTACTGGTTCCGTACAAAATAGACATTCCTTTTTTATCGCTAAAAGTAGGAGCCATGTCAAATTGTACTTTATTTAATTTGCTTTCATTCTTAATTATAAATTTCGATTCAGCAATTTCAAAGTCTTTATACATTTCAACAGACTTAATAGCAGATTCTACATCGTGAGAAAAATCATTTGCAGGCTTTCTTTTTTTGTACTCCTTATAACTTTTAACCGCATCGTCAAATTTTCCCATCATGCGTTGCATTTCTCCTTGCCAAAAGTATAATAGAGGCTGCACATCATAATATTTTAATTCAATTGAAGAGGCATACCATTCCTTAGCTTTGTCGAATTGTTCCATAAGACGGTAACACTCTGCTACCTTGTATGCCATATCACCTTTTTGAGTCATTGTGCCTTTTACTCCTAATTTTTTGTAAGCTGCTTGCAGTTTCGGTAAAGCCTCGAAGTAGCGCCCTGAATTAAACGACTTATTCGCTTCATTTATATATTTAGGGGTATTCGTTTGTGCATCAAGAGTAGAAAACAATGCAAAATTTAATAAGGCAATCAATAATAAATGCTTCATATTATAAGTTTAATGGCACTAGAAATAATTCTAAGGCAAACAAAAATAAAAAATTTTTTTTAATTTTCAAGTGTAAATTGTCTCCAAGATTCAAGCAAAGTTTGCATACCCTCATTTAGTGGTGATGAAAAACTAATTTTTTCTTTGGTTTTTGGATGAACAAACCCTAAAGTTTTGGCATGTAAAGCTTGTCCAGGCAACAAATTAAAACATTTTTCAATAAATATTTTGAAATCTTTTTTGTGCGCATCCCGTAGAATTTTATTTCCACCATATTCAGGATCATTGAACAAAGGATGTCCTAAAAACTGCATATGCACTCTAATTTGATGGGTTCTTCCAGTTTCTAGTTTGCATTCTACCAAGGTTCCAAAACCAAACCGTTCTAAAACACGATAATGGGTTACGGCATGTTTTCCCAATTCCCCATCCTTGAAAACAGCCATTACTTTTCTATTTTTTAATGATCGACCTACATTTCCTGTAATGGTTCCATCATTTTTCACGTCACCCCAAACTAATGCCCAATAAGTGCGCTCTGTAGTTTTATCGTAAAATTGTTTTGCTAAATGTGTTAAAGCATCTTCTGTTTTGGCAACAAGCAGAATCCCGGAAGTATTTTTATCTATCCGATGCACCAATCCGGGTCTTCCGTAGTAGTTTTTTGGCAAGGATGGAAGGTGTTTGAAATGGTAAATTAAAGCGTTAACAAGCGTTCCTGAATAGTGACCGTATGCTGGATGCACAACCATATCAACTGTCTTATTGACTAAGATTAATTCGTCGTCTTCATAGACAATATTTATGGGGATATCTTGAGCAATTAATTCGACTTCCCGAATTGGGTAGGGCATCACAATGGAAACAATATCAGCAGGTTTTATTCTGTAATTTTGCTTGACAATTTGATTGTTTACCAAAACATTACCGTTTTTGGCGGCCACTTGGATTTTATTTCTAGAAGTATTGGGTAGGCGGTCAAGTAAAAATTTATCAATCCTTAATAATTCTTGACCTGGATCTGCAGTAAATCGATAATGTTCAAATAATTCCTCTTCCTCATGAGCTTGTTCGAGGTCCTTCTCTTCAATCACTGCTTGATAACTTTGTAAATACGAGTAGAAATTTCTGGAGCAGAAACAAAATAAACCCCATTTTCTAGTTCATGAAGATCGATTTGATCGCTTTCTACATTTCTAATTATCTGCCCCAAACTATTGAATAAAGTTAAATGATTTACATGTTTATCTTTCATACTAACGGTAATAGAGGTATTGCTTGGATTAGGATAAATTACAAGCATTTCTTCAATAGGATTCGTAGGCACCTCTAAAACGGCATCAATTTGTGTCGAAAATATTGGTCTTAACATTGCCGAACCTGGGAAAGGAGACGTGAACCAATTATTACCACCATCTACACTGTATCTTATGGTATTTGCATGATCAATATTTCGATCTAATCCTAAATTTAATCGGTTCGGATCTAATTGTCTCCAACCCACAAAAAATGTCGTACCAACGGCTACTTTTTCATTATTTGTAAAGTAGTAGGTTTCAAAATTATTATGCCCACTTATATATACAGGTTGCCTTGGTGAAAATGCATCGTCTTCGTACAATACATTCCCCGGAACACCATTGTTATTATCCCAAACGCTTAGTAAAAATAATTTTTGTGAGACATCTACCACCGAAGGAACAAAATGCATAGCAATTCCTATAAGCGAATCAGCTTCGTAACTGTCGTATCTGATGGCTAAGCGCGCCTGCACCCCTGTCGGACCGAAGGCTGCCTCAGCTGATCCATCATCATAGCTATAGAAATTATAAAAGGATTGGGTAAATAGGGTTGAATCGTTTTGAGTGAAGTTTGGAAATTGAGCAGAGGCACTTGCCTTTACTTCAAAATCTTGCTGAATTCCAAGTAAAGTTTTATCGTATTCAAAACCATTCGAAAGGTCGTGATAGGAGGTAAATAAGGACGACGGATTGTAATTTATTTGACCTTCTGCTAATAAAAAGCCAGGTAAGGTAAACATTCCTTGCGTGGTACTATTCTGCAAAATACTAATTTGTCCATTTTGATAATTCTCAGCATTGTTGCTTCCATTATAAACTTTCACCTCTAAAGAATCAGTCATTTTATTGGTGCTACTAGCCTTATAATGATCCCATGGAACAGCAGTGTAGTTTTTTAATAAGGTGTTTAAAGGATAAGAAAAAGCAAAGTCTTTGAAGATGGTATCATTGCAATAAGACAAGCTGCGCAGATGGACATAATCTACATGAAATTGATCTAAAGCCCCAGATAGTCCGCCGTAATTTCTTATACGAAATTTAAATCCTTTCTGAAAAAATTTAGGATCACTTATGTTTACATGGACCGCTCTGAAAGGGTGAACAGCAGTGCCACTCACACTCCAAATATGGAACCATTGATCGATTTGTGGCGCATAAAATTCTAGCAGTAATGAATCTCCACTTTCAGGCACATCACCCAATCCTTCGGGCTGGTATAAAAAACTCAAATAAACAGAATCAGAAGCATTTAAGGGACTCATATCAATGGGTTTAGAGGTCAATCGATCACCATAATTGGTAACAGAAGTACCAAATTGATAGGGATATCCATTTTCATTTAAACCGTCAAATGTTGCAACGCCTAAAGATCTTGGATTCATGCCATAACGATAGTTATGGTAGGCGTAATTATCAGCCCAAATTTTACTTAAGTCATTGACAGGTTGAAAAAATTGTCTTGCCGAGTCTTGAGTGTATGCGGGATTAGTGATCCAAATGGTATCACTTACATCTACGACACCGATGGTATCATAAATGTAATAGGGTGGATATAAATTACTTGTTTGATAGACCACCGGAAAATGTGCTAAATCTCCTACTTTAACACTTGTAGCGGTAAATGGAAAGTCAATATAAGTACTATTTACAGCGTCATATACCCGTTTGAAGGTAACTTGATTGGTAAAAATTTGTGTTGTACCTAACGGAAGGTTGGTACTTGGATTCAATAAGTGGTAAAATACCGAACTACTTATTCCAACTGCATTATAGTCTGGAACATATTGTTGAAATTTCGAGGAAGAAAAATCATCAAAAATTGGAAGTGATATAGTGTCTAATTGATATATAAATGAACTGTCAATGGTATTTCCAGTTTTAAGAATTTGAACTGGTTTGATCGCCATATTCTGGGTCAAGGGTCCTTGTGTCATCTCTTGACCCCAAGCCAATATTGAGCATAAGAACATTAAAAGAAATACTATCCTCTTCTTCATCGCTCAGGGTTTTCAATGTCACCATTAAAATTTAATTTCATGTACAAGGTAAATGGAGTTGATTTAGGCACTGTATTCCCTTCTAAATACTCGGGGCTTTGGCTGTCAATTCGAGCTGCCAAGGAATCTTCTGAAGTAATACACTCCTCACAAATAAAAGTATAGGTAAGCCCCAAAGTATCCATGATATACCGGGCTTCAGACATGCTTTGTCCATAAAAATCAGGAATTTCGATAGGCTCCCCTATATCGTTCTGACCAACAATAAGAGTGACTAGTGATCCAATTGGTATTTTACTTCCTCCTTTAACATTTCTGCCTCTGAATAATTGTTCTAATACGGCGCCATTTGCTTCGCTAGTAGGCCTGTACTTGATGATGTAGCGTAGGCCTCTACTTTTTAAAATATTCTCCGCAAAACGAATTTGCTTGAATATTAAACTTGGCATTGCAATCAAATCGGTTTTTTTACTGACTCTTAAACTTATTGTTCGTCCTGATTTAACGTAAAGCAAAGTAAATGCTGTGGATTTTGGACTTTGTTCTTTAACGGTACCCTCAGGTAGATTGGGATCGTAAATGGAATCCATTATTTGAAATTCAAGACCTAAGTCTTCAATTACGACTTTTGCTTTTTCTGAATTCATTCCTGTGAAATTTGGAACCTCAATTTTTTCACCATGATTGGTGTAGAAAAAGAGATAAACCATCATAATCAATACGACTGAAACATAAAACAACATCACTAAGCCTAAATGCTTAAGAAAGTGTTTTGAAAAAACAAATGCGATAATATTTTTTAAAATTTCTAGTACCATTGAAGAGCAAAGATAAGAAAGGTAAACTATTTTTTAATTAAAAGTTGGGGGTCAATTGATGAGTCCTGAAAAAGTCCTCTATATAACTGATAGCCTCATCCGCGGTATCAACAATGGTATATAATTTTAAATCTTCCTCTGAGATATTCGATTCCTTGCGCAACATGGTTTCTTCGACCCACTGCATTAATCCCGTCCAATAACTTTTTCCTATTAAAACCACAGGTCGTTTCACGATTTTTTTAGTTTGAATAAGTGTTAATGCCTCAAAGAATTCATCCAAGGTCCCAAAACCTCCGGGTAGGATAATAAAGGCTTGAGAGTATTTCACAAAAATCACTTTTCTAACAAAAAAGTAGTCGAATTCGATGTTGTGATTTCTATCAATATATGGATTATTGTTTTGTTCAAATGGTAAATCTATATTGAGACCTACCGAAGGACCTCTACCTAATTGAGCCCCTTTATTGGCTGCTTCCATGATTCCTGGTCCACCACCTGTGATTATCCCATATCCAAGTGTGGCTAACTTCTGACCTAATTCTACACTTAGGCTATAATACTGATTTTCTTCTTTGGTTCTGGCGGAGCCAAATATGGAAACACAAGGTCCGATTTTTGACATGCGGTCGTATGCTTCTACAAATTCTGACATGATTTTAAAAATTGACCAACTGTCATTACTCTTTATATCATTCCAATCTTTTCTCTGATGTTCCATAGGGCAACTTTCTTTATACAAAAATAGGATTTGCATTTGCTTAAACGCTCTTTTTATGAATTATTATCTACCTTCGGATCATGAAGGGATTTTTTATCTTAATGCTGCTGCTTCCTTTTCTTGCATTGAGTAATACAAAAGAGTGCATTTCTGATTCTATTCCTAATAAAAGAAAATTGTTTCTTTCCTCTGCAATTACACTTAGTGCCTATTCATCAAGTTTGATATTACTTCAAAACGTTTGGTATAAAGACTATGCGCAATCAAAGTTTCACTTTTTTGATGATGGAAAGAATTGGATGCAAATGGATAAAATGGGGCATGGTTTTTCCTCCTATTATTTAGCAAAATCTGTGAGTGCTGGATTCTCTAAAACAGGAATTGTTAACAAAAGTTATTGGATAGGGGCAGGGACTTCCTTTTTGTACCTCGGCACTTTAGAGTTAATGGATGGCAAAAGTTCTGGATGGGGATTCTCATGGTACGATATTACGGCAAACGCAACAGGAACCTCTATTTTCCTGCTTGAAAAATTGGTGCTTAAAAAGCATTATCTTATCCCTAAATTTTCCTTTTCGCCCTCTGCTTATGCATCTTATCGGCCGACTGTTTTAGGAAGTAATTTGGCGCAACAGCTTTTGAAAGATTACAATGGACAAACCTATTGGTTAAGTGTACCCATGGGTGTTCTTGCCCCAAAATTCAATAAGATCAATTGGTTGTGCCTTAGTTTTGGCTATAGTGTAGATCAAAAATTAGTTGGTGATCTAGATCAGTATCTTCAATTTAATGCTGCACGACAATACTATCTTTCTTTGGATGTAGATTTAAGTAGATTAAAAGTTAAAAATCCTACGCTTAAAAAAGTGCTTTCTGCAATGAATTGTATTAAAGTTCCTTTTTCTGCGCTGCAGTTTCAATCGAATAAATTGACTTTTCGACCAATTTATTTTTAAATAAAAAAAGGGGCTCAGGCCCCTTTTAAAAATTAGTAGTAGTATTATTGTTTTACAATTCTATTCATGATTTGTCCTCTTGGAGTTGAAATCTTAATGAAGTAAACTCCAGTTTGATAAGAAGCAAAACTCAACTTAATCGAATTCATGTCCAAACCTTCTGTTAGGGTCTCCAATACCTTACCATTTAAATCACTAATAGTAATGGATTCAAAGCTTAGATCTAGTCCTTTATCAATGGTGACATCATTGCTCGTTGGATTAGGATATAGCGCTATATGCTGCCCTAATTCCTCTAAGGATAAATAGTCACAATTTGCAGATACAATTACCAGAATATTAGCTGTGTCATCCGGACAAATTCCGTTTCCTGTGATGTAGTCATAATTAAATTGACCAGGAATAAAACTAGCGACATCATTCGGGCTCGTCATTAATTGGTTGGATGGGTTGTACCAATCACCATTCATGTCAACGTTTCCGGATAAGCCCATTAATAAATTGAACGGCTCATTTTTACATACGGTCATTTGTCCATCATTTCCTGCAGATGATGGTGGATAAACATGCACTTGTGCATTAACATTATCTATGGCACATCCATCTTGCATGGTGTAGGTGAAGTTGAAAATTACTGAAGCTAAACCAGCTGTAACAAACACACTATCGTGTAATCCTAAGGTTGGGATTTGTTGCGTCCATGTTCCTCCTACATCATTTCCTGAAATCCCATTAAACAAATTGATAGAATCGCCATAACAAACGTTCATCGTGTTTCCTGAAACACCTGCATTTAATACAATCTCATTGATAGCGATGGCATGAATTCCTTCAAGTGCGTTAAATCCATCCTGCATCATGTAATAACTTTGTCCAGGAATCAATCCGCAAATTGTGAAGTTTGGAGCAAGACTTGTCCCTCCGATAGCATCATCATTTGCAGCAACTAAATTGAAAGTGCTTAGGTTGTTACAATCCCAGCCACTATAAATAGCCATTTGACCATTGTAAGTGGTAGCCGTACAATTAATTCTAACAGCTCCAGAGTTTGGCGCTATAAAACTAAACCACGAGGTAAGATTTAAGGCATTATTTGTCCATCCAGTGGTTGTTTGAGCACCCGTAGCAGGCGGAGCGATTCCAATCTCAGCTACATCTACTGTTGCGCCTGTATTGTCAAAATAATGCGTTGCTCCATTGACTGGGATTACATCAGCACCACAAGCTAAATCATTGGTTAAAGGCATGCTTACTGTAAAGGGACCAACATATTGTGAAGTATCCACACCACAGACTGCTTGAACGTAAACATCAATTACTTCACTTGCAATGAAGGCTGCATTAGCAATAGTATCTGTCATATTATTATCTACTGCTTGAACAGTTCCTGAATAAAGTGGGAAGTCCATAGCTCCATATTGTAAATTGAAACCAGTAGAAGGATAACTTGGTGAACTTGCTGACCATACCCATGCTGCAAAAACACTATCCACTGCGGTAGCATTGAACATAGCGGTTGGATTGGAACAGTAAGGAGGAGTAAAGAAGGTTCCAAATAAACCTAAACTTTGTAAACCAACGGAACAATCAGCATAGATATAGACATCATACTGCGTCAATTGATTCAAATTAGAAAGCGTTGCGCTTGGTGCATTACTTGGCACACTTGTTCCACTTGTCGTTGGATCAAACCCTGTCGGACCGTAAATTACTGTCCAATTGGTTTCATTGGCAATACTTGGTGTCCAAGTAAAACTACCTTCAGATGAATTAACATAAGAAAGGTTAAAATTCTGTGGTTTCGGACAATTCGTATAATAGAAGTGAATGCAACTATGACTGCTCAAATAAGTAGCATCGTTCATAGAAACCTGAATGGTTTGATTAGGTGTCACTAAGCCAATCTCAGCATCAGCTCCATTATCCCACCATGGGGCACCCATGATAACATCATCATAAACATAATAAAATTCATTGCTTGTTTCTTCGTAGATTATTTCAAATGTTGATCCGTCTGTTCCTGCTGGCCATGTAAAGTGCGCTAAATCACTCCACATAATTACAAATTTTCTATTCGGTGCATTTCCAATAGATTCATAATATACATTGTCTAAAGGGGTATTTAAATCTTGTACAAAAGGAAACATACCTTCACCATTGATATTGTAATACAAGTAGCTGTTCAAACTATTAAAAATTAATCCTCCATTGTTTCCAACAGAAATATCATTCACTAGGTTTCCTTGAACCAACCAAGGCCATGGTAAAGTGACTCCTTGATTGCTATCATCCCAAGTATTCAGAGGAGTTCCTGTTGCTGAAATGTCTATGAATCCTGTACTTGGACAATTGGAATCCCAATCTATGTATTGTGCTTGATTGAAAGTCTGAAAGGCAAGGGCAGGAGTATAAAACGAAGTGTCTCCGCCGCCACAAAGTGCTCTTACATATACTTCATAAAATGTATTTCCTGTAAGTCCATTGATGGTAAATGGATTGGTACTGGTAACAATGGTTGTACCTGTTCCTGGTGTAAAGCCTTGTAGTCCATATTGCACTTCCCACTGCGTTTCAGCACCACCTGCAGTCCATTGAATAAGGGCATTGGTTAATCCTGCTTGCACTAAGGAAAAATTTTGAGGTTGCGGACAAGTTGGAACTGGCATGATAGTAACGGTATAGTCTTCTGTTTCACCAGAACCCATGTTGGTACACGCATCTGTAGCACCATTAGGATTTCCAGCACCTCTAGAACGAATACGCATTCCGGTAGTTCCTAAAGGAATTCCAATCGGTACATTGATGTTAATTGTACCAGTTGTTCCACTTCCTACATTGACACCAACTTGTTGCCATTCTGAGGCTTCATATTGACCGTTTTGATTCCAGTCAATCCAAACAGATACAATTGCCCCTGTATAAATATTTGCTGCATCAATGGTAACGGATAATGCATAGGTAGCTCCTTGTGCAAGTTGTGTATTTATAGGAAAGGAAGTGTAAAAAGGAGATGCAGTTGGATTTGTAGCTGCAGTATTATTGTTAATGGAGCCAATTTGAATATTATTCATCATACAGCCACCGCCTCCTGCATTGACAGTAGAACAATAACAAGAGAAAAACGAATTCATATTAACGAGAATAGGGGTAGAGTTGGCTGGAGTTCCTGCACTACACGTAACGATACATTGATAATAGGTATTCGCCGTTTGTATTAAGCTATAGTTAGCATTAGTAGCACCCGTTATATCTGTCCAAACTGTTCCATTGGAAGATGATTGCCACTGATAAGTAAGGCCAGTTCCAATGGTCACACCATTTAAAGAAAGACTAATGGATTGACCTGGACAGGCTCCAGATGGAGTTGAAACAGTTGCTCCTGCAGCAACAGGATTTCCACATGGTGATGCTGGACTTATATAAGTAATGGTTGTCGTCACACAATTGGCTGCTGTTGAACACGAGGCATCAACATTCCAATGGGCATAGTAAGTTCCTGCAACGGTAGAATTCCATTGCAAGGGACTTGCTCCTGAAGCAATCACAGGCCCCCCTGGTGTTCCCTCATGTATGGTGATGTAGCCACCTCCTAAGATTTCACATTGGTAAATCGTTGCAGCAATTACACTTTGTAGTTCAGAATATTCTTGTTGAAAGGAACAAGTCGAAATAGTTAAAGTTCCCGATGTTGGTGCTATTGCTATCCCAAAAGGCGAGCCATTAGTACACTGTGCATAGGTATTTGAAAAATTTATCAGAATTAATGCAGCCATTAATAGTGATGCAATGTTTAAAGTAAATTTTTTCATGACTTAGGTTTTGAATGTTAAGGTACTAATAATTTATGGTTAATAAAAAACTAAAATTATGGGACAAAAAAAAGCCGTTCGAAAGGAACGGCTTTTTAAATCAAAATTGAATATTAATTCTTGATGATTCTTTCGATATGAACGAAGTCACCAATTTGTAATTTAAAGGTATAAACACCAGGGGTGTACATGGACAAGTCAATTGTACCACCATTGTTTATGGTTGAAACAGTATTGATCAATTTACCTTGCGCATCGAATACTGTTAATTTAGCAGCATCGTTGTTTGGCATTTGAATCGTTACCATTCCATTGGTTGGATTAGGATAAAGTGATACATTCAAATAATCACTAGTGAAGATACCTACTTGATCCACTACAGCACATGCTGATGTATCAACACATCCTGCAGCAGTTGTAACAATTACAGCATAATTTCCATTAACAGTAACTCTTAAGGTATCGTCAGTTTGTCCAGGGATGATGGCGTTAGTAGCACAATTAATCCATTGGAAACTTACCGCATTAGAAGGATTTCCTAATAAAGTAACTGGATCGATAAATACAACTTGTGCGTTAACATTCGTGATAGAAAGAACTACCATGTCTGTAGCAACACATCCAAAGGCATCTGTTCCTGTTACCGTATATTGACCTCCACTTGTAAGTGTAAATCCAACACCATTTACAACACCATTGTTCCAAGTATAACTTGCAGCACCAGTTCCTGATAAAGTAGCTGTTCCACCAGGACATACTGAGAAGTCAGGTCCAGCACTTACAGGAGGCAATGCGTTACCTGTTACAATAACTTGATCCGTAGTGGTACAGTTATTGGCATTGGTTGCAGTAGCAGTGTAAGTTGTATTTCCTGCGTTAGCAAAGAATTGAACTCCATTCACAACATTGTTGTTCCAGGTAAGGGTACCATTCGTTGTAGCATTCAAAGTAACTAAATCACCAGAACAAACAACCACATCGTTTCCTGCATTAAGTGTAGGCACTTGATAAACAGTTACTGTTGTACTTTGTGATGAATTACCACAACTGTTACTCGCTAAGTAACTAAAGTTAACAGAGGTAGGGTCGTTCAATGACGGTGTATAAGTCATTGTACTGTTAGAGATGTTAGGCGTAATTACACCGTTACCATTTGATGTAGACCAATAACCACCCAATGAATTAGAAGCTGTAGCTGTTAGGGTAAGTGTCCCATTAGCACAAATACCATTACTATTTGAAAGTGTAATTACAGGACCAGCATTAAATAGAACTGCAACAGTATCGTAATCTAAACATCCGTTTGCAGCTTGAGCAGTTACAATATAAGTTTGAGCTGAAGCAGGAGTAAAGGTTACACCATTTATAATACCACCTGACCAAGTAATAGAAGTTGCTCCTATAGCTGTTGCATTTAAAGTTACTGGTATACCAGTACATGCAGATGCATCCGGACCACCATTCACATTTGGAATCGGCAATATGGTTATGGCACTAGTTTGTGAAGTATTACCACAAATATTATTTGCTGTATAACTTATGTTTACCGTGCTTGGGTCATTTAAAGCTGGGGCATATACCATTGTATTGTTTGCAATATTTGGCGTAATGATTCCATTTCCATTCGTTGTAAACCAAAATCCTCCAAGTGAATTACTAACGTTTGCGGCCAATGCAGTTGTACCGTTTGCACACGCATTTGCACCATTCGTTAAAGATACACTTGGTGTTGTATTAACAGTAATTGTTGTACTCGCTGTATTGATACAACCAGAAGTAGGAGTTGAACCTGTTACTGTGTATGTTGTAGTTGCCGTAGGAACAAAACTTACGCCATTAGCAATACCACCAGTCCATGCATAAGTAGTAGCACCTCCTCCTGTTAAAGTAACAGATGAACCTGCACAAACTGTTGTTTGAGAAGCATTCGCAGTTACCGTAGGAATTGGAGTCACACTAACCGAGGTACTCGCTGTATTGGAACAACCTGTAGTTGTGTTAGTACCTGTTACTGTATAAGTAGCGGTTCCAGTAGGAACAAAACTTACTCCGTTAGCAACACCACCTGTCCATGAATAAGTATTAGCTCCTCCACCTGTAAGTGTCACAGAACCTCCAGTACAGATTGCTGATAGACTTGATGATGCAGTTACTATAGGAACTGGTGTAACACTAATATTAATAATAGCTGAATTGGAACAACCTGTAGCTGTGTTGGTACCAGTAACTGTATACGTAGCGTTTACAGTAGGAACAAAACTAACACCATTAGTAACACCGCCAGACCAAGCATAGGTAGTTGCACCTCCACCCGTTAATGTTACTGATCCGCCAGCACAAACTGTTGTTTGAGTAGCATTCGCAGTTACTGTAGGAATCGGAATGACATTAATAGTAGTACTAGCTGTGTTGTAACATCCAGTAGTTGTGTTGGTACCTGTTACTGTATAAGTCGTAGTTCCAGTAGGAACAAAACTTACGCCATTAGCAATACCACCAGTCCATGCATAAGTAGTAGCACCTCCTCCTGTTAAAGTAACAGATGAACCTGCACAAACTGTTGTTTGAGTAGCATTCGCAGTTATTGTAGCAATTGGAGTGACATTAACTGTAGTACTAGCTGTATTGGAACAACCTGTAGTTGTGTTAGTACCTGTTACTGTATAAGTAGCAGTTCCAGTAGGAACAAAACTTACTCCGTTAGCAACACCACCTGTCCATGAATAAGTATTAGCTCCTCCACCTGTAAGTGTAACAGAACCGCCTGTACAAATTGCTGATGCACTCGATGCAGCAGTAACAGTAGGAGCAGGATTAATTCCAATCGTTGTTGTTTGGATTGCATTTCCACATCCGTTGAACGCGATATAGGTAATATTAACCGTCGCTGGATCATTTAAAGTTGGAGCATAAACCATTGAATTGTTAGAAATGTTTGGTGTAATTACACCATTTCCATTGCTTGTAGACCAGAAACCACCGAAAGCATTATTGGTAGTTGCAGTCAATGCAGCTAAACCATTAGCACAAGCTGTTGCACCATTCGTTAAAGTGATTACTGGTGGTGCATTCATAGTTACCGCCACTGTATCGTAATCGTAACAACCATTAGCTGCTTGAACAGTTACAATATAGTTTTGTGAACTTGGAGGTAAGAAAGGAACATTATTGGTTACACCACCATTCCAGTTCAAGGATACATTTCCAGTTCCAATAGCATTTAAAGTGATAGCACCACCCAAACAGGTTGCTTGATCTACTCCACCATTTACATTTGGTATTGCAAGTACATTTATTGTTACTGTATCTGTATTGAAACAATTGTAAATATCTGTTGCTGTAACAATATAGTTATTAGTTGCAGAGACTGCGAAAGGAACGTTATTAACAACATTGTTTGTCCAAGTGTAAACTACACCTGATGTACCTGTTCCACTTAATAAAGCAGGGACATTAGAACATAATGTTTGATCAACACCAGCACTAACGAGTGGTAATTGATGTACTGTTAAAACACTTGTAGCCGTTCCGATACAACCTGCACCGTATCCACCTGTTACGGTGTAAGTAGTAGTAGTTGCTGGAGATGCTGTTACACTAGTTCCAGTAGCACTTACTAAACCTGTAACCGGTAACCAAGTGTAGTTGGTTCCATTATTTGCTGTAAGAACGGTATTTGCATTATAACATATCGCTGTAGCTGCTGGTGTAATTGTGATCGGATTGTCTAATACATCCGTAGAAACAGTTGTTGTAGTGATTGATCCACATGCATCCGTTACAGATAATTGTAATACAGCATCTGCATTAATTATGGCTGTTGTGTTAGCATTTGTCGGTGCAGCGATAGTTGCTGTACCACTTACTACTGACCATGCATAAGTATATGGAGGTCCACCCAAACCAACGGTAGAATTCAAAGCAAACGTTGAACCTGGACATGGTGTTGAAACTGCACCATTGGTAATGGTAATGTTGTAATCTTCTGTTTCACCAAAAGTACTT